>OAWA01000013.1_pt1 | contig 216351 bp, 153 predicted proteins | sample 1516971 | NCBI WGS metagenome assembly OAWA01 (sample SAMEA2580097, study PRJEB22360) | human gut metagenome | biome: human gut; feature: human-associated habitat; material: faeces | place: Denmark | collected 2008/2010
ATGGCAAGGAGTTGGATCGTAAAGGTGGGTTGGACTGGTATGATTATGGAGCGAGGATGTATGATGCTGCATTAGGGAGATTTATGAAAACTGATAGATTTCAGAGAAGTATGTTTCTTTATCACCTTATCAATATGGTGCAAATAATCCGGTGAATAATATTGATGTGAATGGAGATAGTATTTGGTATACTCGGAATGGTGATATTGTCACTATGCATGTAACTGCAAAGATATTTAATAATTCAAGTGATAATATAAATATGGCTAGAGCTGCCAAAGATATAGTTTCTGATATAAAAAGTACTTATGAAGGAAAATTTGAATGGAGCGATAATAAGACTTACAATTTAAAGGTTGATATGGATCTTAAAGTTGCAACTTCTATGAAAGATGTCGAAAACTCTGATCATTTATTTGTATTAGCAGATAGCGATAGTAAAGGAGCGCGTGGAGCAACAAGTATGTTAGGTGGAAAGGTTATGACTTTGGCTTCAAGCGATTTTGCTAATAATAATTGGTTGTCGAATAATTTGTCTTATAATAAAACTTTTACAGCTACTCATGAGTTTGGGCATGCAATTGGATTATCACATTCGCAGAATCCATTTAATATAATGAAGCAGGGAGGAGTTGTTCACAACAGCAATAGCAACCAAAGAGTTATCATGTTGCAGCAACAAAATAATCTAAATAATAATCTTGTTGTCGATATATATAATTTAGGTCTTAAATGGCGATAATGTAGATGAAATTATGAAAGGGAAAAAAAATAATAACGATAGGAATAATATTATGTGTGTGTTGTGTGTGTGTTACATCCAGAACTGCGTTAATATTTGTAGGTAACTCTTATGAAAATAGCAAAGAAATTAATGTTACTATTTCGGTGGATGATAAGGTATTATATAATGGCTTTTTAAAAGCTTATGAGATTCCAATGCTGTTGGAAAAGAAGAAAATGAGGGTCGGCTTTTACAAGGTTTCTGCGAAATGTAATAATATCCAAGTGCAGCATAGATTCTTTTATTTTTTTCAGAAAACTATTTGGATTGATTTTGATTTTGCAACTAATGACATATTATTAGTTTCGAAATTTTATAAACAAATACCATTATAATTTTATGTTATCTGTCTTATCGTAATATAAAGTTAATAAAACAGTCTTGCTCTGATATATAAGTTGTCTAAACTAAATCAGCATATTAGAGCAAGATTATTTTGTATGATGCAGCTATTGGATGTTGGTATGTAGTAGATCCGGAGTCTGAGAGATATCATTCGTTAAATCCTAACAATTACTGTGTAAATCTCTAGAGAAGGGCGGGTTAGTACAAATAGTAAGATGCCCTTTTATATTTCAAAAAGCTAGTATAATCTAACTGATATTTTATTTTTTTTCTTCTCGATAGCCTATTTCTATATGCAATTCTCCCCTTTTTCTTTCTTTTTTCTCATAAGAAAGAATATATTTGTACCTAAGTTAAATGAAAACCAGCGTATGATATGATAACAACCCAGTTGCTTCGCCCTGAAAGTATTGTTGTAGTAGGGGCTTCGAATAATGTACATAAGCCGGGTGGCGCAATATTAAAGAACTTGATAAACGGAGGTTATCAGGGAGAACTTCGGGCGGTAAACCCGAAGGAGAAGGAAGTACAAGGAGTTCCCGCCTTTGCAGATGTGAAAGATCTTCCTGATACGGATTTGGCAGTATTGGCTGTGCCTGCCGGACTGTGTCCCGATATTGTGGAAACATTGGCTAGTACAAAACAAACTCGGGCGTTTATCATACTCTCTGCCGGATTTGGAGAAGAAACGCATGAAGGGGCGCTATTGGAAGAACGTATCCTGGAAACTGTGAATAAATACGGCGCTTCGCTGATTGGACCTAATTGTATCGGTTTGATGAATACCTGGCATCATAGCGTGTTCAGCCAACCTATCCCTAACCTGAACCTGAAAGGAGTTGATCTAATCTCCAGTTCCGGTGCAACAGCGGTGTTTATTCTGGAAAGTGCGGTGACGAAAGGATTGCAATTTAATTCTGTCTGGTCGGTAGGTAATGCCAAACAGATCGGTGTAGAAGATGTCTTGCAATTTATGGACGAGAACTTTGATCCCGAGAAAGATTCACATCTGAAATTGCTTTATATTGAAAGTATTCAGAACCCGGACAGATTATTGTTTCATGCTTCCTCTTTGATAAGAAAAGGATGTAAGATTGCTGCTATCAAGGCCGGAAGTTCGGAGAGCGGAAGCCGTGCGGCATCTTCTCATACGGGAGCGATTGCAAGTTCCGACTCAGCGGTAGAGGCGTTGTTCCGTAAAGCAGGAATTGTGCGTTGTTTCTCTCGCGAGGAACTGACGACCGTAGGTTGTGTATTTACTTTACCCGAATTGAAAGGAAAGAATTTTGCCATTATCACTCATGCCGGAGGACCGGGGGTAATGTTGACAGATGCGTTGAGTAAAGGCGGTTTGAACGTACCGAAGCTCGAAGGCGAATTGGCGGAAGAACTGAAAACTCAACTTTTTCCCGGTGCTGCCGTTGGAAATCCGATAGATATTCTGGCTACCGGGACACCGGAGCATTTGCGTCTCTGCATTGATTACTGTGAAGAAAAGCTTGAAAACATAGATGCCATGATGGCTATCTTCGGAACTCCGGGATTGGTTACTATGTTTGAAATGTATGATGTGCTTCACGAGAAGATGCAAACTTGCAAGAAACCGATTTTCCCGATTCTTCCTTCTATCAATACTGCCGGAGCTGAAGTTGCAGCGTTTCTTGCTAAAGGGCACGTGAACTTTGCCGATGAAGTGACACTCGGGACGGCCCTTTCGCGTATCGTTAATGCTCCTAAACCGGCTGTTCCTGAAATAGAATTGTTTGGAGTGGATGTCCCGAGGATTCGTCGTATTATTGATTCGATTCCGGAAGACGGATATATCGAGCCTCATTATGTACAGGCATTGCTCCATGCGGCAGGTATCCCGTTGGTAGACGAATTTGTTTCGGATAATAAGGAAGAGATCGTAGCCTTCGCCCGCCGATGTGGATTCCCCGTAGTGGCTAAGGTTGTCGGTCCGGTGCATAAATCGGATGTCGGCGGAGTGGTGCTGAATATTAAAAGCGAGCAACACTTGGCGCTGGAATTTGACCGGATGATGCAGATCCCTGATGCCAGGTCGATAATGGTGCAGCCTATGCTGAAAGGGACAGAACTGTTCATTGGTGCGAAATATGAGGAGAAGTTCGGCCATGTAGTGCTTTGCGGTTTAGGGGGTATTTTTGTGGAAGTGCTCAAAGATGTATCTTCCGGTTTGGCTCCGCTTTCTTATGAGGAGGCTTATTCGATGATTCACTCATTGCGCGCCTATAAAATCATCCAGGGAACGCGAGGCCAGAAGGGAGTAAACGAGGATAAATTTGCTGAAATTATTGTCCGTTTGTCTACCTTGCTCCGGTTTGCAACGGAAATCAAAGAAATGGATATCAATCCGCTTCTCGCAACGGAAAAGGCTGTTGTGGCCGTAGATGCACGTATTAAAATAGAGAAATAAGACTATTTTTTCATTCATTGGGACGTATCTTCTATTTTTCGATTGTTATTTCACCTACATTTGGTAAGTTGAATAAAAGAAGTGTTATAAACCGAATATATGAAAAAAATTATAATAACGTTTATTTCTTTAATAATTGGAATTCTTAGCCGTGCACAAACGGTTAATGAACATTATTATTTTAAGAATCTTAGTAGCCAGAATGGGTTGTCACAAAACACAGTCAGTGCTATCTTGCAGGACTCGAAAGGTTTTATGTGGTTTGGTACGAAAGATGGATTAGATCGATATGATGGGGTATCTTTCCGGCATTTTAAGTACGATAGAAACAATCCGAGAAGTCTGGGCAATAATTTTGTGACTTCTCTTTATGAAGATATCGAAGGTAATATCTGGGTAGGGACTGATGTGGGAGTCTATATCTATTATCCGGAGAAAGATACTTTTCGTCATTTTGTAGAACAGAGTGACAAAAACACAAGGGTGGAACGAGCCGTTGCTATGATTTCAGGAGACAGTCAGGGAAGGGTATGGATAGCTGCAGAGGCGCAAAACTTGTTTTGTTATGATTTGAAAAAGCAAACCTTGAGAAACTATATTCTGACCGATCATCCATTGGTCTCTACCAATGTGAAATGCCTGACGGTTGATAATAGTGGTACTATCTGGATTGGCTTCTACGGTGACGGATTGTTTTATTCGAAAGATGAGTTGAAAACTCTTCATCCTTATATATCACCTATTGATAATGAGGAAACTTATAATAATGACGTTGTGAGTGAAATACTCCCGGGAGCATACAATTGTTTATATATTGGTTCTTTAAAAGGAGGAGTGAAAGAATTGAATCTGACTTCGGGTAAATTACGGGATTTGTTGTTGAAAGATGAAGATAATGAATCCATCTATTGTCGGACATTACTTTTTGCTACGGATAATGAGTTATGGATAGGTACAGAAAGCGGAGCTTATATTTATAATCTCCGTACGGGGAAGTATACGCACTTGCGTAGTTCTGAGTATGATCCCTATTCTTTGTCTGATAATGCAATTTATTCTTTTTGCAAAGACCGTGAAGATGGTATATGGATCGGTTCGTATTTTGGCGGAGTAAACTATTATCCGCGCTCGTATACCCATTTTGAGAAATATTATCCGAAAGGAGAGGAAAATAGTCTGCATGGTAAGCGGGTACGTGAATTTTGTCGTGATAACTATGGTGTGTTATGGATTGGTACGGAAGATGGCGGGTTGAACCGTTTTAATTTGAATACAAAAGAATTTTCTTTTTTTGCTCCTAGTGCGGGATTTACCAATATACATGGGTTATGTTTAGTGGACGATAAACTTTGGGTTGGCACATTCTCTAAAGGATTGAAGATTATAGATACCCGTACAGGGACTGTTTTGAAGACATATCAGAAGAACAGCTCTCCCCGTTCTTTGATTGATAATAGTATTTTTGCAATTTGTAGAACCGCCACAGGTGACATCTACTTAGGAACGATGTTCGGACTGGTCAAATATAATAAGCAATCGGACGATTTTGACCGTATACCGGAATTGAATGGGAAGTTTGTATATGATATAAAGGAAGATTCCGGCGGTAATATCTGGTTGGCAACTTATGCTAATGGTGCTTATTGTTATAATGTGAACGATCGGAAATGGAAAAACTATGTGCATGATGAAAAAGATACCACAAGTCTTTCATATAATAAGGTTTCTAGTATTTTTGAAGATTCCTATCACCGGATTTGGTTAACAACTCAGGGAGGAGGTTTTTGCTTATTTCATCCGGAGTCAGAGACGTTTACTAGTTATAACTCAACTGACGGACTACCTAGCGATGTTGTTTATCAGATTGTAGAGGATAAAGATGGACAGCTGTGGCTAACAACTAACAATGGACTTGTCTATTTTCAGCCAAAAACTGAAACGATGAAAGTATACACTACTGCCAATGGTCTGTTGGGTGATCAGTTTAACTATCGGTCCAGTTTTGAAGATGAAAATGGAATGATTTATTTTGGTGGAATTGATGGTTTTATAGCTTTTAATCCTAAAAGCTTCTCGGAGAATAAGAATCTTCCCACAGTAGTGATTACAGATTTCTTGCTGTTTAATAAAGAAGTGTATGCAGATGAACCTAATTCGCCTTTGGAAAAGAATATCACTTTTTCTGATAAGATAGTACTCCGGGCTGATCAGAATTCATTTTCTTTCCGCATCTCGGCTCTTGGTTATCAAGCTCCCGGAATGAATAAACTGATGTATAAATTGGAAGGGTTTGATAATGAGTGGTTATCTATCGGTGAGAGTCCGTTGATAACCTATGCTAATCTGCGTTATGGTGATTATGTATTTCGGGTGAAAGCTGCAAATGACAATGGCGTTTGGAATAATAATGAAATCTCGTTGAGCATCCGGATTTTACCTCCTTTCTATCTGTCAATTTGGGCTTATTGCATTTATATACTTTTGATTATTGGATGTTCCGTTTATTTGATTCTTTATTTAAAACGCCGTAGTAATAGAAAACATCATCGGCAAATGGAGAAATTTGAGCAGGAGAAGGAACGTGAAATATATTATGCGAAAATAGATTTCTTTACGAATGTAGCTCATGAGATACGTACTCCTTTGACGTTGATTAATGGTCCTCTGGAGAATATTCTTCTGAAAAAGACGGTGGATCCTGAGATACGGGAGGATTTGAATATCATGAAACAGAATACGGAACGGTTGTTAAGTTTGACGAACCAGTTGCTGGATTTCCGTAAAACAGAGAGTCAGGGATTCCGCTTGAACTTTGCCGAGTGTAATGTTACTGAGGTACTGAAAGAAACTTATAACCGTTTTACATCTTTGGCGAGACAGAGAGAACTGGACTTTGTATTGAATGTAGGCGAACAGGACTTCTATGCACATGTCAATAAGGAAGCATTTACTAAGATTGTTAGTAATTTGTTGAATAATGCTGTGAAATATGCAGAAACATATGTACATGTGTTTTTGGAAATGAACGGGATAGGAGAAAAGAGGATGTTTTATATTCGTACAGTGAATGATGGCGTTATCATCCCGAATGAAATGAAAGAGGAAATCTTTAAACCTTTTGTCCGTTTCAATGAAAAAGAAGATGGTAAAGTTACCACAGGAACGGGAATCGGATTAGCTCTCTCACGTTCATTAGCTGAATTACATCAGGGAAGTTTGATGATGTTGGAAGGTGAAGAGGCAAATGTGTTCTGTCTGTCGCTTCCTGTGGAACAGGATAGTGTAATAAAGCTGACTTCGGAATATAAATCCGTAGAAGAGGAGAATGTGGTGGAACGGCGGACGGAACTAGCGGACAGCAGGGGAGACAAACCGGTAGTGTTGGTAGCGGATGATAATCCGGATATGTTGTCTTTCATTGTTTGTCAGTTGGAAAGTAATTATGTCGTTGTGACTGCCAATGATGGTGTGGAAGCATTGAAAGTATTGGATAATCAGGAGGTTTCATTAGTGGTAAGTGATGTTGTTATGCCTCGTATGGATGGATTTGAATTGTGCAAGTTGATAAAGTCTAAATTGGATTATAGTCATATTCCGGTGATTTTGCTTACTGCTAAAACGAATATTCAATCAAAGATAGAAGGGTTGGAATTAGGGGCAGATGCATATATTGAAAAACCTTTTTCTGTTGGGTATTTACAGGCTTGCATCGCCAATCTGATCAATAGTCGTGAAAAGTTGCGGCAAGCTTTTGCCCAATCTCCTTTTGTTGCAGCTAATACGATGGCTTTGACAAAAGCTGATGAGGAGTTTATGAAAAAGCTGAATGAAATCATTCAGAATAATTTGCATAATCCGGATTTTAGTATGGATGATATAGTAGACTCTTTAAATATGAGTCGTTCTAATTTCTATAGGAAAATTAAAGGTGTACTTGATTTAAGTCCGAATGAATATCTACGGTTGGAAAGATTGAAACGGGCTGCTCAGTTATTGAAAGAGGGAAATGGGCGGGTAAATGAAATTTGTTATATGGTAGGCTTTAATTCTCCTTCCTATTTCTCTAAATGTTTTCAAAAGCAATTTGGTGTACTCCCTAAGGAGTTTGCCGGTTAAGTTTATTATTTGGTTCTCACAAAAGTATTGGTGTTGTATATAGATATCTGCAGGGTACATATCCTGCAGATCGTAGACTTATGTGCTTGATAGATAGAGGGATTAGAGCGTTGTAATAATGAAGCGGAGGAGCTCTATATCTTTCTAAAAAATAGGCTAATATGATAATTTATGGGATATTTGTTCCATTTATATTTCATTTGAAACGAATTTGCTATTCTTTCTTTTGTTTGAGACAGTATTGCGATTTATTGGGATATTTATTTTATCAGGAAATCCTCTCATCCGTTAATTTTGCCTATGTTAATCAATCAAAAATACTATGATAAAACCATTGCATCAATTAAAGAAGCTTTTTATCCTTTGTGGGCTTCTTATCAACTGGTATCGGGAATATTTATAATGAAATAACCTTTTTATTAATAATTATGAAAACAAAAACAAGAGATCTAAGCACATGCTTAAAAAGGCGGTTGTGGATTGTAGGTGTATGTCTGACGACCTTTTCTTTTCTTTCTGTATCTGTTGCATATGCAGTCAGTGATAATCAGACTGTCCAGCAGCAAAAAAAAGGAATGGTGATTAAAGGTAAGGTTTTGGGTACAGACGGTGAACCTATTATCGGTGCATCTGTATTGGTGAAAGGCTCTACTACTGGAGTTGTTACTGATTTGGATGGTAACTATACACTGTCTAACGTTTCTAAAGGAGCTATTTTGGAATTTAGTTATGTAGGTTATGTAAAGCTGACTAAAACCGTAGGAAATGAAACAACCATAAATGCAATTCTGTATGAGGACTCTCAGATGTTGGAGGGAGTTGAGGTTGTGGCTTTTGGCACACAGAAAAAGGAGAGTGTTATTGGTGCTATTTCAACCGTGAAAGTGGCGGAACTGAAAACACCCTCCAGTAATCTTACGAATGCACTTGCCGGGCGTATTGCAGGAGTAATCTCTTATCAGAGAACTGGTGAACCGGGGGTGGATGACGCCTCTTTCTTTGTTCGCGGTGTTACAACTTTCGGATATAAAAAAGATCCGTTGATTTTGATTGACGGCATTGAGTTAACTTCTACCGATCTGGCTCGTTTACAGCCAGATGACATCGCCAGCTTTTCTATTATGAAGGATGCTACTGCTACCGCTCTTTACGGTGCCCGTGGTGCAAATGGTGTGATTCTGGTGAAAACCAAAGAAGGTCAGAAGGGAAAAGCACGGTTAAGCTTAAGAGTTGAGAACTCAATATCCACTCCGACTCAAGAGATAGAATTGGCAGATCCTGTTACTTATATGCGTCTGCACAATGAGGCCTATTTAACTCGTAATCCGTTGGCGCCGTTGATGTATTCTGAGGAAAAAATAGACAATACTGTACCGGGGGCGGGATCTGTAATTTATCCGGCTACGGATTGGAGAAAGGAATTATTAAAAGATTTTACGATGAACCAGCGCGTCAACCTGAATATTACAGGTGGTGGTGATGTCGCACGTTACTATGTGGCAGCTTCGTATAGTCAAGACAATGGTATTCTGGAGGTTGATAAGAACAGTAATTTTAATAATAATATCAAACAGAGAGTTTATACTCTTCGTTCTAATGTGAATATCAACGCTACCAAGACAACAGAATTGATTGTCCGTCTAAGTGGTGTGTTCGATGATTATAACGGACCGTTATATGGTGGTTCGGCTATGTACAATCTGATTATGAAGAGTAATCCGGTATTGTTTCCCGCTAAATATCCCAAAGATGAAGCTCATGCATACACGAAACATACTTTATTTGGTAATGCTGAAAATGGACAATATTTGAATCCGTATGCAGAAATGGTAAGAGGATATAAAGAATCCGGCCGTTCTAATTTGAGTGCGCAGTTTGAAGTGAAACAGGATTTGAAATTCTTGACGGAAGGTTTATCGGCACGCTTGTTGTTTAATACTTCCCGTATCTCCAGTTATGATGTTTCACGTAAACTGAATCCATATTATTATAAGATGACTAATTATGATTATCTGACCGGTGATTATGCCATTGATATCATTAATCCGGATGACGGTTCGGAATATCTGATTTATGATCCGGGTGGTAAGAGTATTACGGCTAATATGTATATAGAAGCTGCATTGAATTATAATCGTGATTTCGGAAAACATGGAGTAGGCGGATTATTAGTCTATCAGTTGAGAAATAACCTTCAGCCGAATGCAGGCTCGCTTCAGGCATCTCTGCCTTACCGCAATGTCGGTTTATCGGGGCGTTTCACTTATGCATATAATAATCGTTATTTTGCAGAGTTCAACTTCGGTTATAATGGTTCCGAACGCTTCCATAAAAGTAAACGGTTCGGTTTCTTCCCTTCTGCCGGTTTGGCATGGGTTGTTTCTAATGAGTCTTTTTGGGATCCATTTAAAGATGTAGTATCCAAGTTGAAATTGAGAGCGTCTTATGGTATTGTTGGTAATGATGCTATCGGAAGCGGGCGTTTCCTGTATTTGTCGGATATCAATATGAATGATAGTAAGTATGGGGCAAACTTCGGATATAATTATGATTATCATCGGGATGGTATTTCGGTAAAGCGATATTCTGATCCTGAAATTACATGGGAAAAGTCTGCTAAAACAAACTTTGCACTTGAGTTCACTTTATTTAATGATTTGAATGTGACGGCAGAGTATTATACGGAACGCCGTAAGAGTATTTTGCAACAACGAACTTCGATCCCGGCATCTATGGGACTTTGGGTACAACCTTATGCAAACTTGGGAGAGGCCAAGGGGCACGGAGTTGACTTATCGTTAGATTATAATAAATATTTCGCCAATAAATCATGGTTGCAGTTGAGAGGAAACTTTACTTATGCGACAAGTGAATATATGGTATATGAGGATTATGAATATCCGGGAGCATGGTGGAAACAGAAAGTGGGTTATCCAACTAATCAGACTTGGGGATATATAGCAGAAGGTCTATTTGTTGACGACAATGAAGTGGCTAATTCTCCTGTGCAATTTGGAGAATATGGTGCAGGTGATATTAAGTATCGTGATGTGAACAAGGATGGTAAGATTACTGATCTCGATCAGGTACCTATCGGATATCCGAAAGAACCGGAAATTGTATATGGTTTTGGTGCCTCTTATGGATATAAGAATTGGGATATATCAGTGTTTTTCCAAGGATTGGCTAGAGAATCATTTTGGATTGATTATAATAATGTATCTCCTTTTTTTAACACGGTTGATACAAAAGTTGTAGGTAATAGAGTTGGGCATAATGCACTTGCAAAGTTTATTGCAGATAGTCATTGGTCGGAGGATAATAGAGATGCTTATGCGGTATGGCCGAGATTAAGCCCGACTTCTATTGAGAATAACAGTAAAACGAGTACTTGGTTTATGCGTGATGGTTCGTTCTTGCGTTTAAAACAATTGGAGATTGGTTATACTATTCCTGAAAAAGTGACTAATAAAGTAGGAATCAAGAACCTTCGATTCTATGTTACAGGAAACAATCTATTATGCTTTAGTAAATTTAAACTTTGGGATCCTGAAATGGCAGGTTCCGGCTTAGGTTATCCTGTACAGCGCGTGTATAATATAGGACTAAATTTAACTTTCTAAATTTGATATAAAATGAAAAAAATACAACTGTTTATATTAAATTGTTTGATTATCGCTTTATCTTCATGTGATTCATTCTTGGATATTATTCCGGATGATATTGCTACAATCGATAATGCATTTACAATGAGGGCACAGGCGGAGAAATATTTGTTTACCTGTTATTATTATCTTCCGGCTCATGGCCTGTTGGAGGCAAATCCGGCAATTGCCGGTGGTGACGAACTGTATATTACGGAGTCTTTTCGTAGTGCAGCACACGTACATGCATGGTATATTTCACATAATATGCAAAGTTCGGCAAGACCACGCTGTGATTATTGGACCGGAGCCGATCAACAGAATAACAAATCATTGTATCAAGGAATCAGTGACTGTAATATCTTTCTGGAGAATATTCAGAAGGTACCTGATATGACACAAGCAGAGAAAGACCGTTGGGCGGCAGAAGTACGTTTCTTGAAAGTCTATTACCATTATTGGCTGATTAGAATGTATGGACCAATTCCTATTATGGATCGGAATATTCCGGTAAATGCAAGTGAGGATGAAGTAAAGGTTTTTAGGAGTACTATAGACGAATGCTTTGATTATGTAATCAATTCTTTAACCGAGATTATCAACAGTAATCATTTGCCTGATAAGATAATGAATGAGGCTGAAGAGTTGGGACGAATTACTCAAGGAATTGCAATGGCAATAAAAGCCGAAGTGATGGTAACTGCTGCCAGTCCTTTATTTAATGGAAATGCTGATTATAAAGGATATACTGATTCCAGAGGTATTGAACTATTCAATCCGAATAAATCGGAACAGGCCAAAAAACAGCGTTGGATAGATGCTGCGGAAGCTTGTAGGCAGGCTATTGATTTTCTGAAAGCTCAGGGACATGATTTATATAAATATACTTCTCTTGAATACACAATATCCGATCAGACCCGTGCGAAAATGAATATTCGTAACATTGTGACGGAAAAGTGGAATCAAGAAATTATTTGGGCTAATTCAAATAGTATTATCGGACAGTTACAGGATCATGCTATTCCACGTGGATTGGAACCGGGAAAAGAAGGAAATGCGAGTGTTGGTGGTAATTTGGCTGTCCCTCTAAAAATAGCAGATTTGTTTTATACAAAAAATGGAGTTCCTATTACAGAAGATAAGACATGGAATTATGATGATCGTTTTGAATTGAGAAAAGCAACAGCTAATGATAAGTACTTTATCAAGGAAGGGTATACAACAGCTAATCTGAATTTTGACAGAGAAGTACGCTATTACGCAAGTTTAGGATTTGATGGTGCAGTCTGGTTCGGGCAGGGAGTGACAGATGAGACGAAACCGATTTATGTGCAATGTAAACAAGGACAGTCTGCTGCCAATCAGATTGCGAATTCATGGAATGAAACAGGTATATGGCCTAAAAAACTAGTTCATTTTAAGAGTGTGGTAGGGCAGACCAGTGGTTTTACTAAGATTACATATCCGTTCCCAGTGATGAGATTGGGTAACTTATATCTGTTGTATGCTGAAGCTTTGAATGAAAGTGGTGCTACTAAAACTGATGTTCTGACTTGGGTCGATTTGATCAGAGAAAGAGCAGGACTGAAAGGTGTGGAAGAAAGCTGGGATACATATACGAACAATAAGAAATATGAAACAATAGATGGCAGACGTGAGATCATACAACAGGAACGTGGAATTGAATTGGCATTCGAAGCACAGAGATTTTGGGACTTACGTAGATGGAAATTGGCATTTCAGGAACAGAATAAGCCGATAACCGGTTGGAATACTCAGTATAGTACAAATGAAGATTACTATACAGAACAATTGATTTATACTCAAGAGTTTAGAATAAGAAACTATTTCTGGCCGATTTTAGATAAGGAACTATATTCGAATAAAAACCTGGTACAGAATTATGGTTGGTAAACTTTTAAATAAAAACGTTATGAAGAAGAAATTTTATAAATATGGGTTGTTTTATATAGGAGTTGTTTTGGCTGCTTGTGCCGACAATGCTGATCTGAACGAACCTACGGGAAGTACGACACCACCGTCACAGGTGTTGAATGCGACGGTAAAGAATCTGCCTGGTGCAGCAATTATCTATTATGATTTGCCGGATGATCAAAATTTAAAATATGTTCGGGCTAGCTATAAAGTTGATAATATGATTCGTACAGTTAATGCTTCTTTCTATACAGATTCTTTGGTAGTAGAAGGATTCCCTACTAAAGGAGAGTATGACGTTGAACTTTATTCCGTTAGTTATGGTGAGGCTGTCTCTACTCCGCTTGTGGTAAAAGTAAGTCCGGATACTCCTCCTTATCAGAAAGTGCGTGGAACATTAATTTCAGCTGAAACATTTGGCGGTATCAAAGTGAACTTTGATAACCCGGAAAAGGCTAAATTGGGACTGGGGGTCATAAAGAAACAGGCAGAAGGGATTTGGACACAGGTATATATGCATTATACTGAGGCTAAAGGTGGTGATTTCTATGTACGCGGCCTGGATGCTGTTACTACAGATTTTGGTATTTTTGTCAGAGATAGATGGGGACATCTTTCTGATACATTGTATGTCACCGAGACTCCTTTGTATGAAGAACAATGCGATAAGTCTTTGTTCAGGAAGATGGCTTTGCCGACTGACTCTTATGAGTGCCACTCATGGAATGAAGTGACGAAAGGAAATGATATGACGCGGCTTTGGGATGGAATCACAGATACAGATCCTTGTTTTCAAACCAAGACGACAACAGTAATGCCGCAATGGTTTACCTTTGATATGGGGGAAAAGTATAAATTGAGCCGATTTGTGATGGTTTCACGTTATTATCCGGGTAAGTATGGTAATACATTTAAAGCAGGACACCCGAAGCATTTTGAACTGTGGGGTAGTAATGAACCAAATCCAGATGGTAGCTTTGATGATTCTTGGGTATTACTTTCTGAATATGAGTCGGTGAAACCTTCAGGAGGTGGTGTAAACGATGCTCTTACAACAGAGGATCAGGAAGCTGCGAAAAATGGTGAGAATTTTATTATTCCTGATAATGCTCCGGCTGTACGTTATATTCGTTTTAAAACGAATGACACATGGGGGAAAACACGTTATATGCATCTTCACGAACTTACGTTTTTCGGTGCGAGGCATAATTAGTAACAAGTAAAAGATAATGCTATGAAACTATTTAAAAAACTGATTTTTATATTTTTAAGTATAGGTGCCTTGATCTCTTGCGATGGTATGGATGCCACGTATAAAGAGTTTATAGAAGAAGGGCCTATTGTATATATTGGAAAAGTAGATTCACTGAAAGCTTATGCAGGACGTAATCGGGTTATGCTCGAATGGCAGAAATTACTTGATCCTCGTGCTAAAACGGCAAAAATATTCTGGGAAAACAGAACGAAGTCTACTGAATTACAATTGACAGATAAAGCAACTCTTACTCAGGTTGTAGTAGAGGATTTGGCGGAAGGCTCGTATGTCTTTGAAATCTGTACATACGATACGTATGGTAATTCTTCTATTATGTCGGAGGTTCCTTGTGCAGTATATGGTGATGTTTATGAAAAATTGTTGTTCAATACAAAAGTAAAGACGGCGGTTTTAAAGAATGATGTATTGACCGTTACTTTTGCAGCTTCGCTTGAACCAACTTTTTTTGCTTCTGAAATTACTTATATGAGTTCTGAGGGGAAAAATAAAACTGTGCTTTTGAAAGCTCCCGCAACACAGGTGAAGATAGATGATTTCGCAGGAGACCATATCACTTATCGTTCCGTTTATTTGCCGGAAGAAACCGCCATAGATTATTTTTATAGTGAGTCGGATGAGCTTGAAATCAATTAAAAGAAATAGCAGAGATAACAAAAAGGATTTATAAGGTCATTTTTCTTACTATAGAATTATATGAAAGCCTTGTATCTTTTGTAGTAACGGGTACTACAAATGGTACAAGGCTTTTTTTTATGCTATATGCATCAATTATCCCATTCATATTTCATTTGTCTATATCATTTTATTTTGAGACGTTTTTGTGATTTATTGGGATGTTTATATCATCTATATATTGTGCGAACCTCTAATTTTGCCTGTGTTGATTACTGCAAATGATAAAACTAGTTATATATGATAAAACAATTATTTTCAATAGGAATAGCTCTGTCATTATTTTCTCAGATGTTATGGGCACAATGGACCCCTGTAGGAGATAGGATCAAAACTTCTTGGGCGGAGAAGATAGATGTGAACAATGTATTACCGGAATATCCGCGTCCTATTATGGAGCGTTCTGAGTGGTCTAATTTGAATGGTTTATGGAAGTATGCAGTTTTACCGTTGGGAAAATCAATTCCGGATTCTTTTGAAGGTGATATATTAGTACCATTTGCTGTCGAATCCAGCCTTTCGGGAGTCGGAAAGACATTGGGAGAAGATAAAGAATTATGGTATCAGCGTGAGTTTGTTATACCCTCTAAATGGAGAGGAAAAAGGATTTTGCTTCATTTTGGAGCTGTTGATTGGAAAACTGAGGTATGGGTTAACAATATAAAAGTAGGAGAACATACAGGAGGATTTACTCCGTTTACATTTGATATAACCCAAGCTTTGAAGAACTCGGAAAATAATTTGGTTGTCAAAGTGTGGGACCCGACAGAAAAAGGTACGCAGCCACGCGGAAAGCAAGTGAGTAATCCTCATGGTATCTGGTATACGCCGGTGAGTGGTATCTGGCAGACTGTATGGTTGGAACCGGTGTCTGAACACTATATTACAGATATAAAAACAACACCTGATATAGATTTGAATAAGGTTAAAGTAAAGGTTGAAACAGATGACAATAGGTATTCAGATAAATTTGAGGTAAAAGTGTTTGAAGGAGGGCGTCTGGTGGCTGTGGGAACATCAATTAATGGGTTACCAGTTGAGGTTTCCATGCCGGCTGATGCCAAACTTTGGTCGCCGGATGAACCATTCTTATATCAGATGGAAGTTTCTTTATTTGAGGGAGGAAAACGGGTAGACTGTGTAAGGAGTTATATGGCGATGCGTAAGTACTCTATGAAAAGAGACAAAAAAGGTATTGTGCGTTTACAGTTAAACAATAAAGATCTGTTTCAATTTGGTCCGTTAGATCAGGGTTGGTGGCCGGATGGATTATATACAGCTCCTACGGATGAGGCATTGTGTTATGATATCAAGAAAACGAAAGATTTGGGCTTTAATATGATAAGAAAACATGTAAAGGTAGAGCCTGCACGTTGGTATACATACTGTGATCAAATGGGAGTAATTGTTTGGCAGGATATGCCTAATGGTGATAAAACCTTGGAGTGGCAGAGAAAGAAGTATTTTGATGGAACGGAACTGGCACGTTCTCCTGAATCTGAGGCTACTTATCGTAAGGAATGGAAAGAAATTATTGATTATCTCTATTCTTATCCTTGTATTGGGACTTGGGTGCCCTTTAATGAGGCTTGGGGGCAATTTAAGACAAGTGAGATTGCAGAATGGACCAAACAATATGACCCTACACGTTTGGTCAATCCGGCAAGTGGTGGAAATCATTATACTTGCGGTGATATGCTTGATTTGCATAATTATCCGGGGCCGGAAATGTATTTGTATGATGCACAACGTGCTACGGTACTAGGAGAATATGGGGGGATTGGTTTGGTTTTGAAGAATCATCTTTGGGAACCCAACCGGAATTGGGGATACATCCAGTTTAATACATCTACGGAAGCTACTGCTGAATATCTGAAGTATGCAGAAATGCTGAAAGAAATGATAAAGCAAGGCTTTTCTGCAGCTGTTTACACACAAACGACAGATGTAGAAGTAGAAGTGAATGGACTGATGACTTATGACCGTAAAGTAATAAAGCTGGATGAAGCAACATTGAAGAAGATCAATAATGAGATTTGTAAAACGTTAAAATAACAAATATAGAGATTTTATATTTACCATGAGAAAAATACTTATTTTGGTTTTTAGTCTTTTTTCGATATTCTCTACAGTAGAAGCGAAAAGTAAGAAGGGACAAGATCGTGTGTTAATTGATAAAGTTGCCATGTGGCAGGTAAATCATCAGTCAAAAGTTAAACATCATGATTTGGCGTGGACAAACGGAGTCTTGTTCCGGGGGATGGTAGAATGGGCAGATTATACTCAAGACTCCCGTTATTATGATTTTCTGATGCAGATAGGGAAGAAGCATCATTGGGGGTTCTTAAAACGTCTCTATCATGCGGACGATCTTGTTATAGCACAGATGTATATTCGTATGTATGAGAAATACCATGATCCTGCAATGATTCAGCCTACAATTGCCCGTGTAGATTCTGTTGTTGCTAAACCTTCGAAGGCCCGTTTGTGGCTCGGAGCAAAGAATTGGTCGGAACGTTGGTCATGGTGTGATGCGTTATTTATGGCTCCGCCGGTATACGGGTTGTTGAATAAGCTCTATCCGGAGAAAAACTATTTGGCTTTTATGGATAGGGAATTTAAAGAAGCTACAGATTCTTTATATGATGCGGATGCTAAGTTATACTATCGTGATAGAAGATATATTCCCAAAAGAGAGAAGAATGGCGAGAAGGTATTTTGGGGAAGAGGTAATGGTTGGGTGTTTGCAGGAATACCTTTGTTGTTGCAAACTTTGCCTAAAGATCATCCTACTTATGATTATTATCTGAACATTTATAAAGAAATGGCTTCCGCTATAGTTCAGTGTCAGGATAAGAATGGTTCTTGGCATGCCAGTATGCTTGATCCGGATTCATATCCTTCCCCTGAAAATAGTGCTTCCGGATTTTTTGTTTATGGTTTGGGCTGGGGAGTGAATCAAGGAATTTTGAAAGATAGAAAATATAAAAAAGCTGCCCGTAAGGGTTGGAAGGCTTTGAAAAGCTATGTTCATGAAGATGGCATGCTTGGATATGTCCAACCGGTTAGTGCTGCTCCTGAACAAGTGACTCAGAATATGACTGAGGTATATGGGGTTGGAGCATTCTTGATGGCAGGAATTGAGATGTTGAAAATGAAATAGCCTTTTAATAATAATTAAACTTATACGAAATGGAAAGACATTGTTTTATGAAAGTGAGAATCTTATGGTTAATCGCTTTTCTGTTGTTTACCGTTCAACTGTCTGCTCAACAAAAAGTAACAGTGAAAGGTAAGATAACTGATGAACATAATGAGCCTGTTATTGGGGCTAATATAATGGAGAAAGGTACAACGAATGGAGTTATTTCTGATTTTGACGGATTTTTTACTTTTAATGTTTCTTCCGGAGCTACCCTTGTAGTATCATATATAGGATTTGCTCAGCAAGAAATTCCTGTCAAAGACAAACGCGATTTTGTAATTCGTCTGGCAGAAGATTCAGAAACATTGAATGAAGTAGTTGTGATTGGTTATGGTAGTGCTCGCAAAAGAGACTTGACTGGTGCAGTAATGCAAGTAAAGTCTGCGCAGTTGGAAAATGAAAGTCCTTCCTCCATGCAAGACTTATTAAGAGCGAATGTTCCGGGATTGAGTGTTGGTTTTAGTGCAGGTCCCAAACCGGGTGGAAGTCTTTTGATTCGTGGAAAGAACTCAATTAATGCTGGAACTGATCCGTTGATTGTATTGGATGGGGTTATATATCCGGGTGACTTGGCCGATATTAATCCGAATGATATAGAACAAATTGATGTGTTGAAGGATGCTAGTTCTGCTGCTATTTACGGAGCGCGTTCTGCTAGTGGAGTTATTATCATCACTACAAAGATGGGTAAAAGTGAAAAACCGACAATTAGTTTTGATGCTTCTATAGGTGTAGCTACTCAGGCTATAGTTCCTGAAGTATATCAGGGAGATGAGTTTACTGCTTGGAGGACGGATGTCTTTAATAGTGCAAATCCGAACCATAGACCTTATGAGTTTAATGACCCTCGTAAATTACCCGCAGATGTTTCTATTGAAGATTGGATGAAATATGATAATTCGACGGGAGATCCTGTAGAGACTTGGTTGCGTCGAATTGGCTTTAAGAACTTGGAAATACAGAATTATTTGGATGGTAAATCTGTAGATTGGGCCGATATGGTTTTTCAAAATGGTCTTCGTCAGGATTATAATGCAAGTATTTCGGGAAAGACAAAAGGGGTAAATTATTATTGGTCTATGGGATGGACAGACAATGAGGGCATTATTGTAAATAACGGATATAAATCATTTAAGACTCGTTTAAATCTGGATGCCAAAATAAATAAGTTTCTGACTGTGGGATTAAATGCGCAATTTGTACAACGTGATGCCAGTGCTATCGGAGCGGATTGGGTTCAGTATCAGAAGCTGACTCCATATGGAAGTCCTACTAATGAAGATGGAACAATGAAGTTGAATCCGGGAGATGACACGTCAGCGAAGCATCCTTTGATCGATTCTTATTATACAGATAAGAGAAATGTGATAAATAATTTGAATGCTAATATCTATGCTAAGGTATCTTTACCTTTTAATATATCTTATCAGATGAATTTCTCTCCACGATATGAGTGGGCTACAGATTATGTACATAAATCTTCGGAACATCCAAGCTGGAAAGATTTTGGGGGTTCTGCTTCACGAACTTTTAGAAATGATTTTCTATGGCAACTTGACAATATAGTAAAGTGGAAACAAACTTTCGCCAAAGTACATGACGTGGATTTCACTTTCTTATTTAATGCGGAGAAGTTTCAAAGATGGAGTGATGAAATGAATAATGAAGGATTTGATCCGAATGATGATCTTGGATATCATTATATGAAAGGTGGAATATTGCCTACAATTAGTAGTAATGATGAATATAGAACCGGTGATGCATTGATGGCACGTTTATTTTATTCGTATGACAACCGTTATATGATTACCGGTACGGTTCGGAGAGATGGCTATTCTGCGTTTGGACAAAAAAATCCTCGGGCGGTATTCCCCTCAGTTGCTGTCGGCTGGGTATTCTCTGATGAACCTTTTTTGAAGAAGTTAAATTGGTTGGACTATGGAAAGCTAAGGTTCTCATGGGGATTAAATGGTAATAGAGACATTGGGGTTTATAGAGCTTTAGCCAGAATGGGTAATAGTAAATATATGTATGTAAGTCCGGATGGAAAGGTTTATAATGGATCCTATCTTTATGTGAATTCTTTGGCTAATAAAGAATTAAAATGGGAACGTACGGCTTCATTCAACTTAGGATTGGATTTTTCTATATTTAATGAACGGTTAAAAGGAAATATCGATATTTATAAAGCTAACACGAAAGACCTTCTTATTGAACGTACATTACCCGAATTGATCGGATTCAGTTCAGTGATGTCTAATTTAGGTGAAGTAGAGAATAAAGGTATTGAACTTAGCCTGACATCGAAGAATATTGATACAAAGAATTTTGCATGGAGTTCAACATTCAATTTTACTTTGAACAGAAATAAGATTGTTCACCTGTACGGAGATATGGTTGATGTTTTAGATGAGAATGGGAACGTAGTAGGACAGAAAGAGGCTGACGATATCAAGAATAAATGGTTTATAGGTAAGTCTTTGGATGAAATATGGGGATTGGAAGTTATTGGAGTCTGGCAACAGGATGAAGCGGAAGAAGCAAAGAAGTATGGTGTAGCTCCTGGTGATTTTAAGTTGAGGGATGTTGATGGAAACGGACAGTATACAGATGAGGATAAAGTATTCCAAGGGACAACTAGTCCGAAATTTACATGGACATTGCGCAATGATTTTAAGATATATAAGAATATAGATGTTTCTTTCATGTTGTATTCTCTTTGGGGGCATAAAGGTACATATGATGTAGCTAAGCATAGTGGAACCACGGTATATAATGATAGACAGAATGCTTACAAGTTACCATACTGGACTCCGGAAAATCCGACAAATGAGTGGGCAAGAATTGATTCCAGTACAGGAGGAAACAGTTTTTCTGTATATCGGAAAAAATCATTTATTCGATTAGATAATATATCTGTCGGATACAATGTTCCATCACGTTGGATTACTAAATTGGGATTAGGCTCATTGAGAGTTTATGCTAATGTAAGAAATGTAGCGGTTTGGGCTCCGGATTTTAAACTTTGGGATCCGGAAAATAGTAGTCCTACTCCTCGTACGTATACTTTTGGTATTAATGTGACTATGTAATTAACTTTTAAGAATCAATGTTATGAATAATATTAGTAAATTAGTGATAATAGGATCTGTTGCGATAACTCTTTCGAGTTGTGGGGACAGCTGGTTGGAACCTAAACCTCTTTCATTTTATTCTCCGGAGAATACTCTGGTAGATGCTAAAGGTATGTGGGCTGCACTTGGTACTTGTGAGAAAAGGATTAAAGCGGAGTTTTATGGAGATGGACCTGCCATTATTACCGAACATATTTTTTCTGAGGTAGCTATTGAAGGAACTACGGACAAAACAAGTGTTGCTCAAGATCTAAATGCGGTTATTACGCCTGATAAAAATTTGAATAGTCCTAATGCCAATAGAGTAGGTTGGTATTGGAATGAAGCGTATGATAATATTAGGTATGCTAATACTGTGATTACACGTATTGATGAAGCAACTTACTCGTCTGAACAGGAGAAGAACGAGATATTGGCTACTGCTTATTTCTTTAGAGCTTATCACTATTATCGTTTGATAAATCAATTTGGTGATGTGCCTTTACTATTGAAAGAATTTACAGAGGCGAAACTCGACTTCTATACAACAAAGCGTGAGGTCATTTTAAATAAAATGATCGATGATATGAAGTTTGCTTGTCAATGGATGCCTGAGGTGGTTGATAGAGGAAAAGCTCCACGTGCGGCAGGCTATCATTTGTTGGCAAAGTTATATTTGGCTGCCGGTTTGTTTGATGAAGCCATAACAGCAGCTACGGCTGTAATAAGTGATCCGCGTTATGAATTGATGAAAAATAGATTCGGAGCAGAAAAAGCTGATGCTACTAAAAATGTGATTTGGGATTTACATCGCCCTGAAAATAAGGCATTGGCAGAAAATAAAGAGACTATCTTGTTGGTTATTGACAGATACCTTGTAGAAGGAAGCCAAGGCGATGGAATCAGAACGATGAGAAATGCAGTGCCTTATTATGGAAATACGAAGAATGCTATATTGACTCCTGATGGTAAACAGGGAGTAACAGACAAAAAGGATCCGACAGGAACAGTTAAAATTTCACTAGTTAAAAAGTATGGACGTGGAATCGGACGCTGTCGGGGAACAGCTTATTCTACCCAGTATATTTGGGATGATCCGAATGATTTGCGTCATGCAAAAGGAAATTGGATGAATATGGAGGATTTAGTATATAATGAACCTAAGTTGGAGGGGAAAAATAAATATTATGGCAAACCTTTACAGCTTTATGGAGAGACTGGACAGCTGTTGTGTAAAGATACAATTCGTAGTTGGTTTGGTTGGCCGCATTACAAATTATTTATACCGGATCCGGACAGAGTAGATCAACCGGAAGGTGGTAATACAGACTGGTATGTATATCGTTTGGCGGAAACCTATTTGTTGCGTGCAGAGGCTTATTGTTGGAAAGGCGATGCTGCTAGTTTGCAGAAAGCGGCAGATGATGTGAATGAAGTAAGAAATAGAGCGGGTGCAGGTGATTTGGCGGCATCTGATATGAATATTGGAACAATTTTGGATGAACGTGCGAGAGAGTTATATTATGAAGAACCTAGAAAAACAGAGTTGACTCGTATTGCTTATATATTTGCACAAACGGGAAAACCCTCTTATACTGGTAAGGTCTATAAAATGGATAATTTCTCAGAAGATAATTTCTTTTATGATAGAATTATGGAGTCCACCGATTTTTATAATAAAGGAGTTAAAACTATTTCTAATGTGGAATTTACAATGAGTCCGTATCATGTCTTATGGCCTATTCCTGCATCTACGATTAATTCTAATACTAAAGGGCATATTAATCAGAATAAGGGATATGCAGGATCTGAAAATAATATTCCTCCTTTGGAAACAATAGAAGCTAATTAATTTATTTAGATAAAATCTCAGTATCTTTGGTGTGACCGAAGATACTGAGAACTAATAATTATAAAATTATGAATAATAAAAATCATAGAATATTCTTCTTTTTTCTAGTATTTTCTCTTTTGGTAAATGGGGGGAATGCTTTTGCAAAGAAAAGTAAGGATCGTGAGTATTGGGTGAAAACAATGATCAAGATTATTGATCCGCTATATACCAATTTGAGTCAGAATACTTTGAGGAAAAACATGCCTGTTGAAACCTTTGATGGATTAAACAATGGCAATACAAGAAAGAATGTGACGCATTTGGAAGCTTTAGGACGTTCATTTGATGGTATTTCTGCATGGTTGAATTTACCTCCTGATGATACGGAAGAAGGTCAGCTTCGTGCTAAATATACCAATTTAGTGGTGAAATCTATTGCTAATGCTGTAAACCCGGAATCACCTGATTATATGCGTTTTGATGGGCCTGGAGGACAGCCGTTGGTTGATGCTGCTTTTTTTGCACAAGGCTTGTTACGTTCTAAGGATCAGATTTGGCCGAAGTTAGATAAAGTGACTCAAGAGAGAATTATTAAGGAATTGAAAGCTTCGCGCAGGATCAAGGCGTCAGAGTCTAATTGGTTGATGTTCTCTGCTACTATTGAAGCGGCCTTATTGGAGTTTACGGGTGAATGTGATTTGAAACCAATTCATTATGCGTTAAAGAGACATAAAGAATGGTATAAAGGAGATGGCTGGTATGGTGACGGGCGTAATTTTCATTTGGATTATTACAACAGTTATGTGATTCAACCCATGTTGATAGATGTATTGGCGGTCATGAAAGAGCATAAAGTGGAAGGGGCTGATTTTTATGACGTACAGTTACAACGCCTGATCCGTTATGCTGATCAACAAGAAAAGATGATATCTCCGGAAGGGACCTATCCTGTATTGGGAAGATCAATGGGCTATCGTTTTGGGGCTTTTCAGGTATTAGCTCAGGTATCCTGGATGAAATTATTACCTGAACATATCAAACCGGCACAAGTGCGTTGCGCTCTAACTAAGGTTATGAAAAGACAATTGGCCAAAGGTACATTTGATAAGGATGGATGGCTGAATCTGGGATTTTGTGGGCACCAGCCCGAGATTGCCGACAGATATGTATCTACTGGCAGTAATTATTTGTGTACTTTTATTTTCTTGCCTTTGGGTTTACAGGCGGATGATGAATTCTGGACGGCCAAGCCTGAGAAATGGTCTTCGGTTAAAATATGGAGCGGAAGTCGTGATATAAAGAAAGATGGTTCTATTAGAAACTAGAATTAAATCTCGAAGGTATGTTCTATTTAAGTAACAATAGTACAACATACCTTCAACAGAGTTGAATAAAAATAGAAATATTATGAAAAAACATTTGAGATTGGCAGCTTTATTGGCTACTACAATTCTGGTATTGTCAAGTTGCAGTACACAGAAACAGGTCAGATTGGTTTTATTGCCGGACATACAAACTTATTCACGACTTTACCCGGACATTCTGAGATCGCAGACCCAGTGGGCGGTGGAACATGCAGATAGTATTGATTTTGTTTTACAGCAAGGGGATATGACGGATCACAATATTGATAAAGAGTGGGCGGTGGCAGCTTCTACCTTGAATATGATGGATGATAAAGTTCCTTATGCTTTTGTTATGGGAAATCACGATTTGGGAAAAAATTCGAATAAAAGAGATTCCCAATTGTTTAATAACTATTTTCCTTATGCAAAATACAGTAAGATGAAGAATTTCGGAGGTGCGTTTGAAGAAGGGAAAATGGATAATGTATGGTATACTTTCAAAGCTGCCGGAATAAAATGGCTAATTCTTTGTTTGGAATTCGGGCCTCGTAATAATGTACTTGATTGGGCGGGAGAGGTTGTGAAGAAACATCCGCATCATAAGGTGATTATTAATACGCATGCGTATATGTACTCAGACGATACGCGTATGGGAGAAGGAGACCGTTGGTTGCCGCAGAAATATGGTTTGGGAAAGGATACCGGTGAGAATGCGGTGAATAATGGTGAGCAAATGTGGGATAAGTTGGTGAGCAAATATCCCAATATCCTCTTTGTCTTTAGTGGACATGTTTTGAATGGCGGTGTTGGGACGTTGGTTAGTACAGGCGAACAAGGTAATAAGGTATATCAGATGTTGGCTAACTTTCAGGATGGAGTGAAAGGAACGAATAGAGGACAAACCGGTTTTTTACGTATTGTAGATATAGATGTGAAAAAGAAACAGGTAAAAGTGGACACTTATTCTCCTTATTTGAAAGAATATAAGACTGACGCTAAGAATAGATTCTCATTTGAGGGAGTTAATTTTAAATAATCTGGTTTTACATTCCAAAGGATATAGCTATGAGCAGCATTCAATCATTTTATTTTGTAGGTGTGATTACTTTAGTCTCTTCTGCCCATGTTTATGGACAGAAGAAAGATAAGATGAATGTTTTATTTATCATTGCTGATGATATGCGACCTGAATTGGGGTGTTATGGAATAGAGGATATTGTGACTCCTCACATTGATAGATTGGCGGAGCAGGCTACGGTCTTTCAAAATGCATATTGTAATATTCCTGTGAGCGGGGCTTCCAGAGCGAGTCTGTTTACAGGAGTATATCCTTGTTATCCGGAACGTTTTACTGCTTTCGATGCTAATGCAGAGAAAGATTGTCCCAAGGCACTTTCGCTTCCGGAGTGTTTTAAGAAAAACGGATATTATGTTATTTCCAATGGAAAAGTTTTCCATAATATAACCGATCATGCCCGTAGTTGGTCAGAATATCCGTGGAGAGTATATCCTGATGGTTACGGTAAGGATTGGGCTGAATATAATAAGTGGGAATTGTGGCAGAACGAAGAGTCTTCCCGTTATATCCACCCTAAGACTTTGCGAGGACCGTTCTGTGAATCGGCTGATGTCTCGGATACAACTTATATTGATGGTAGAGTAGCGCAGAAGACGATTGCAGATTTAAGGAGATTGAAAGAGATGAAAGTACCTTTCTTCTTGGCATGTGGCTTCTGGAAGCCACATTTGCCGTTCAATGCTCCTAAGAAATATTGGGATTTATATCAAAGGGAGAAGATTCAGTTGGCATCGAATCCTTATCGACCGAAAGCATTGCCGAAGCAGGTTACTTCCTCCGGTGAGATTCGTGGATATGGAAAATTTACGACAACAAAGGATGAGGCTTTTCAGCGAGAGGCAAAACACGGTTATTATGCATGTGTGAGTTACATAGATGCGCAGATCGGTTTAGTACTTGATGAACTTGAACGCTTGGGATTGGCAGAGAGTACGATAGTAGTGATATTAGGAGATCATGGCTGGCATTTGGGTGAACATGGTTTCTGGGGAAAACATAACCTGATGAATCATGCGACCCGTGCTCCATTGATTGTCCGTGTGCCTCATTGTAAAGGCGGAAAAGCTGGGGGAGTTGTAGAATTTGTGGATATTTATCCCACATTGTGTGAATTGTGTAAAGTTCCGGTTCCTGAGGGGCAATTACAGGGAAAAAGCTTTGTTCCTATTCTGCAGGATAGTGAGAAGAGGATAAAAGAATACGCTTTTGTTCAATGGCAAGGTGGGTATAATATTGTTTCGGAGCGATATAGCAGTGCTATATGGTTGAAAGGTGATTCTGTTGTAGGCCGGATGGTGTTTGACCGCCAATCGGATGTTGCAGAGAATGAAAACAAAGTGGGTTCTGTCTCATTAAGTGAAGAGATAAAAGAACTGGAAACTCAGATAAGAATAAAAAAACTTCAATTAGAAAAATAATTTTAAAGAATATATAAATGAAAGTAGGTTCATCTATTATTGCATTTTTGGGACTGATGGCAGTTTGTAGTTGTTCAGCTCCCAAAAGCGAAATGAGTACTCTTGTGAATAATAGTTTGCAAATAGCGACTGTTCAATCAAAGTTAATGGCTGAGAATTTATTGAATGAAGAGGAGAAATTGCCACGTACTATTGGTAAGGATGGTAAACTGATGACTTCAAAGGCTAAATGGTGGACAAGTGGTTTTTTCCCTGGGGTATTATGGTATTTGTATGAGGTGAATCAAGATGATTCCTTGAAAATGTATGCAGAAAATTATACCAAAAGGATAGAAAATGAGAAATACACAACAGATAATCACGATGTGGGATTTATGTTGTATTGTAGTTTTGGTAATGGATTGCGTCTGACAAGCAATGATGAGTATAAACAGGTATTGTTGCAAGGAGCGGAATCATTGAGTACTCGTTTTCGTCCACAAGTCGGTTGCATACGTTCATGGGACTGGAATCAGAAAGTGTGGGAATATCCGGTAATTATTGATAATATGATGAATTTAGAGATGTTGATGTGGGCTTCCAAGAATTCCGATAATCCGAAATTTGCGGAAATAGCCAAGTCACATGCAGATGTGACGATGAAGCATCATTTCCGTCCGGATTATAGCTCATATCATGTGATTTCTTATGATACGATCTCGGGACAGCCTGAAAAGAAAAACACTTGTCAGGGATATGCTCATGAATCATGTTGGGCACGTGGCCAGGGCTGGGCATTATATGGCTATACAATGATGTATCGTGAGACCGGGCAAGAGAAATATCTGCAACATGCTACGAATGTGGCTAGATTTATTATGAATCATCCTCGTTTGCCTGAAGATAAAATTCCATATTGGGATTTTGATGCTCCTGGTATTCCCAATGAACTTCGTGATGCTTCTGCGGGAGCATTAATGGCCTCGGCTTTCATCGAACTTAGCCAGTATACTGAAGGTGATTTCTCAAAACAATGTCTTTCTGTTGCCGAAACACAGTTGAAGACTTTGTCATCGCCGGAATACTTGGCTGAGCCTGGTACAAATTGTAATTTTATTCTGAAACATTCAGTAGGTAATAATCCGGGTAAGGCAGAGGTTGATGTACCGTTAACTTACGCTGATTATTATTATGTTGAAGCTTTAGTACGTTATAAAAGAGATATTTTAAAAGAAAAACTTCATTAAAAACTTCATTTTAAATGATACAAAGATTATCTTTCTGGATAATGATGATTGTCTGTTCGGTGATGGTGAGTGGGCAAGAATATGACGGATATTACACAAATCCTATCCTGCCTTCGGGTGCTGATCCGTGGGTTGTAAAACATGAAGGATGGTATTATTATTGCTGCGGGGTGCCGGGTGGCATCGGAGTTTCCCGTTCTCGTGATTTGCATAAGATAAATCCTCCTGTACGTGTTTGGAAGGCACCGGAAAAAGGGCAATGGAATTCGACTTGCATTTGGGCACCCGAACTTCATTTCTGGAAAGGTAAATGGTATATTTTTTATGCGGGCGGATATAGCGGTCCTCCTTTTATTCACCAAAAGACGGGCGTGTTGGAATCTGTTACATCAGACGCAATGGGCGAGTATATCGACAAAGGAATGCTGTTTACGGGGGATGTTTTGGGAGACTGGAAAAACAATCGCTGGGCGATTGATATGACTTTGTTGGAGCATAAGGGACAATTGTATGCTGTCTGGTCCGGTTGGGAGAATAGTGAACCGACTGACAAAACTCAGCAACATCTTTATATCGCAAAAATGGAGAATCCTTGGACAATGGCTTCCGGAAGAGTAAAAATATCGTCGCCGGACCGCTATTATGAACAAGGAGAGTTGCCATTGAATGAGGGACCGCAGATTTTAAAACACGGGAAAGATGTGTTTGTTGTTTATTCCTGCGGGCAATCATGGCTGGATACATATAAACTTTCTTATTTGCGTCTGAAGGACCCGGACGCAGATTTGTTAGATCCGAAAAGCTGGATTAAAAGTGATAAACCTGTATTTGAAGGTACCGATCAAGTATTTGGGGTAGGGCATGCCAGTTTTACAACTTCTCCTGATGACAGGGAACATTATATTTATTACCATACGAAAAAAGAGAGAAAACCCGGTTGGAAACGGGATATTCGTCTTCAGAAGTTTACTTTTGATGCATCTGGCGTTCCATGTTTTGGGAAGCCGCTTCCGGTAAGCGAGAAACTTCCTTTGCCTTCAGGCACTGCTCATCCTGTAAAAGTTAAGCCGATGAGTGAGCTGGAAAAAGACTTTACCCAATTGTCTTCGACTGCCCGGCCTTATACATATTGGTTCTGGATGAATGGAAATATCACAAAGGAAGGCATTACAAAGGATCTGGAGGCGATGCATCGTATTGGGATAGGTGGTGTTTTCAATCTGGAAGGGGGAACTGGAATTCCAAAGGGGCCTGTTACTTACTTAAGTCCGGAGTGGTCGGAATTAAAAGCACACGCTATAAAAGAAGCAGCTCGTTTAGGCATTGATTATGTGATGCATAATTGTCCGGGTTGGTCGTCAAGTGGTGGTCCTTGGATTACTCCTGAGTATTCAATGCAAAAATTGACTTGGAGTGAGACTGAGGTGGCAGGCGGTAAACGGGTGGATACTTTATTACTCCGGCCGGCAACGGAATTAGGATATTATAGAGATATAGCTGTGTTAGCTTTCCCTTCTTTCAAGAATGGTAAACCTGTGGGCTTTTCTGATTGGCAGTTATTGAATAACAGTGTTTTTAATCATAGAGGGAAGATCGGTATACAAACGTATGACAAAGAACAAGTTATTCGCTTGGAAGATATTATTGACTTGACGAATCAGGTTGATTCTTTGGGACGTCTGAATTGGGAGGCACCTTTGGGAAACTGGACTGTCATCCGTTTGGGACATACTTCTACCGGAAGAAAAAACTGTGCAGCTCCGGATACAGGCGTGGGGCTTGAATGCGATAAGTTTAGCAAACAGGCGATTCAGCTTCATTTTAATAAAATGATGGATTTATTGTATCCACTAATCAAACCTTATGTTCACCAGATTCAGATAGGACTGGAGATAGATAGTTGGGAAGTCGGTATGCAAAACTGGACATCCGGATTTGAAGGTGAGTTTTGTGAAAGGACCGGATATGATTTGATTAAATATTTGCCGGCTATGACAGGTAAGATTGTAGGAAGCAAAGAAATGACAGAACGTTTCTTATGGGATATTCGTCGTGTACAGGCTGACTTGTTGGCAGATAATTATTATGGTGAATTTCGGAATCTATGTAATCAATATGGGCTGGTATCCTATTGCGAACCTTATGACCGCGGACCAATGGAAGAATTACAAATAGGCTCACGGGTAGATGGAGTTATGGGAGAGTTTTGGAATGGGTTATCTGCTATTTTCCAGAACAACTTGATGATGCGGCGTACTACAAAATTGGCGTCTTCGATAGCTCATATCAACGGTCAGAAAGTGGTGGGTGCCGAAGCATATACTTCTGAACCTGAGTCGGGAAGATGGCAGGAATACCCATTTGCTTTGAAGGCTGTTGGTGATAAGGCGTTTACAGAGGGGATTAATCGGATGGTGATTCATCGTTATGCAATGCAACCTCATCCGGATGCTGCTCCCGCTATGACTTTAGGCCCTTGGGGAATACATTTTGACAGAACTAATACCTGGTGGGAGCCGGGACGTGCCTGGATAGATTATCTGAACCGTTGTCAAACTCTATTGCAAGAGGGACTATTCGTAGCTGATTTTGCATACTTTACAGGTGATAATATTGTAGGATACACGAAAGTGCATAGAAGAGATTTGAATCCGGTACCACCGGAAGGATATGATTACGATTTGATGAATACGGAAACGTTATTGAATAGAGCTTGGGTAGAACGCGGGCGTTTAAGGCTTCCGGACGGAATGAATTATCGTGTATTGGTTTTACAGGAACAATCGCATATTACGTTGGGTCTATTGAGGAAACTGCGGAATATGGTGGAACAGGGATTGATAATTGTCGGTGCCCGTCCGCAACAGACCGTAGGGTTGCAATCTTATTCAGTTATTGAAGAAAAAGAGTTTGAACAACTTTGTGACGAACTATGGGGAAAGGCCGCAACTACAGTGGTGGATCGTAGCGTAGGGAAAGGTAGGATTTTCTGGGAAACCTCTTTGAACTTGGAACAAGTACTTGAGAAGATTCAGTTAAGACCTGACTTTGAAGTGATCACAGATTCAATTAGTGCCCCAATACGTTATATCCATAGGCAGATAGGAGAGGCGGATGTTTATTTTGTTGCTAACCAGCAACGGACTTCGAAAGAGCTGATTTGTAACTTTCGTGTGAAAGGAAAGATTCCTGAGTTTTGGAATCCTATATCAGGTGAAAGAACACGGGCTATGGTATATCAAACGAATGAAGAAACCATATCGGTGCCTGTTCAACTGGAAGCGTATGGTTCTGTGTTCGTCGTCTTTCGTTCTGACCTTCCTGAACAGAAGGCTATTCGTTCTATTCATAAAGATGGGAAGTGTCTGATAGATGCTTCTGCTATATCAACCGAAGAATGGAAGCAGGCGGCATACCCTGACATAAGAGATAATTTCTCAATCTCATTGTGGGTGAAACCGGAATCAGATGCCATGTTGAATATAGATAATCCAATGGGATATATACCGTACCCTTGGACGGAATATTATGCAATCTATCCGTCGGGCGGTGAACTGTTATATGGCGCAGGACATGCCACTTGTGGACTGGCTGTAGGTAGAAATGGAGTTGCGGTATGGGAGAATGAGAAAGGATATCCTGAGTTTAAAATGGGAGTGGAAAAACCTATTTCCGGTTGGAGCCATATTTGTCTGGTTTATAGGGAAGGGGCTCCGCATATTTATATCAATGGAGAGCATATAGCTTATAAGACGAAGTCTTTGCAGACAATTCATCCTGGATTGAATTTTACTTCTTTAAAAGAAGGAGCTTCCTATTATAATGGGGATATGTCTGTTCCGGTGTTGTTTTCTAAAGTATTATCAGATAAGGAGATTTCTCAATTGGTAGCCAAAGGATATACAAGAAATACTGATGAGCGTATATTGGACTGGATACCTTATGCGGATACCCGCTCTCTGTTGGCATGGAGTGATGGGAATTATGAATTTGTTACATCGGACGGTATAAAAAGAGAGGTAAAGGTTGAAAAAACAGGAAGTCCGGTGATGATAAATCAGAAATGGGAGGTTAGCTTCCCGAAAGGGCTGGGAGCACCGGAAAAAATAAGTTTGCCCAAATTGTTCTCTTTGCATAGACACGAAGATGAGGGCGTTAAATATTTTTCTGGTACAGCTACTTATAAAACTAACTTTGTTGTGAAACCTTCTATGATGTCTGAGGATAGAGTTGTTTTCCTTGATTTGGGTGCAGTAGAGGTGATGGCGGAGGTGATTGTCAATGGAGTAAATAAAGGGATCTTTTGGTCCCGTCCGTATTTAATTGATGTCACTGATGTGCTGAAGCCGGGTGAAAATACATTGGAAATTAAGGTGACTAATCAATGGACGAATCGTTTGATTGGGGATGAACAGTTACCGGAGGAGAACGAGTATGTACCCGGAGGAGGAGTAAATGGAATTGCTGCTTTGAGTCGTGGGGCTATCAGAAAGCTACCGGACTGGTATAGAAATGGAGTAAATAAACCGGAAGGCGGAAGAGTGGCATTCACTACTTGGAAACATTACCGGAAAGACTCGCCATTGATAGAATCGGGGTTAATAGGTCCTGTTCGGCTGATTCCTGCGAAGAAAATAGAATTTGAATAATGGATATGATAATGTGCGAACGTATAGTAGCCAAGACATCTGTAAGAATGCTATTGAGCTTATTGCTAATCTTTGGCTCGGTGAATCCTGCTATGTCTGTGTTACGAAAAGGGGAGACATCGCTGGGGACGTCTTTTGAAAGTTATTTTCCATTGAAAGAAATACGTTTGTCAGATGGTCCTTTTCTTGATTTGCAACAAAAAGGCAAAGAATATCTTCTTTGGCTGAATCCTGACTCTTTGCTTCATTTTTATCGGATTGAAGCGGGATTGTCATCGAAAGCCGGACCTTATGCCGGCTGGGAGTCGCAAGACGTATGGGGAGCAGGCCCGCTTCGGGGTGGATTTCTTGGGTTCTATCTTTCTTCCGTATCGATGATGTATCAATCTACAGGCGATAGAGAGTTACTGAGACGATTGAAATATGTGCTGAAAGAATTGAAGCTATGTCAGGAAGCCGGTAAAGATGGCTTCCTGTTAGGTGTGAAAGGAGGCAGGGAACTATTCAGGGAAGTAGCCTCAGGAAAGATAAAAACGAATAATCCTACGGTCAATGGTGCCTGGGCACCTGTTTATCTGATTAATAAGATGCTGCTCGGGCTTTCTGCTGCTTATACACAGTGTGACTTGAAAGAAGCGTTGCCGATATTAGTACGGTTGGCCGATTGGTTTGGTTCTCAGGTATTGGATAAGCTGACTGATGAACAGATTCAGCAATTATTGATTTGTGAACATGGTTCGATTAATGAGTCTTACGTTGAGGTTTATGAGTTGACGGGGCAAAAGCGTTTCCTTGATTGGGCCCGCCGTTTAAATGATCGGGCTATGTGGGTTCCTTTGTCTGAAGGAAAGGATGTTTTATTCGGGTGGCACGCCAATACACAGATCCCGAAATTTACGGGTTTCCATAAATATTATATGTTTACCGGTGATCGGGCCTTTCTTCTTGCGGCGACTAATTTCTGGAATATTGTGAAGCAAAACCATACTTGGGTAATAGGTGGTAACAGTACCGGAGAACATTTCTTCTCTAAAAAGGAGTTCATTGATAGGATGCTCCATATCAGCGGACCGGAAACGTGTAATTCCGTAAATATGTTACGTTTGACCGAAGCTCTGTTCATGCAGCAACCGGATGCGACTAAGGCGGCATATTATGAAAGAACTTTATTTAATCATATCTTGTCAGCCTATGACCCGGTGAAGGGTATGTGCTGCTATTTTACTTCCATGCGACCGGGGCATTATCGTATTTATGCTTCACGTGATAGCTCTTTCTGGTGCTGTGGACATACAGGGCTGGAAAGTCCGGCGAAGCTGGGTAAGTTTATTTATAGCCATAAAGTGACGAATAGGCATCAAGAAAAGGATATAAGAGTGAATCTGTTTATTCCTTCCATTCTTTCTTGGAAAGAAGAAGGAGTCGAGCTTATTCAGCAAAGCCGGATTCCGGAATCCGAACAAGTTGACCTTATATTGAATCTAAAGAAAAAGCAGAAACTGATTCTGCGCATTCGTAAACCTGATTGGACTGATAAGGCTACTTTTATAATTAATGGAGAAGAAGAACAGCCTCTGCTTGGCAGTGATGGGTATTGGATTATAGACAGAGTGTGGGAGCGGAAGAATGTGATTACACTACGACTTCCGATGCATATATATACAGAGAACTTAACAGGTACTGACCGTTATGTTGCATTATTATATGGGCCTTACGTGCTTGCCGGGCGTATGGGAAAGGAAAATCTTCCTACTACTTTTTGGGGAAAGATGAACAATACGGCTATGAATAAGATGGACATGGCAAAAGTCCCGGTATTCAGAGAACCTGTAGAACGGATTCCAACTCATGTGGAGGTTGTTTCAGGAGAACCATTGAAGTTTGGCATAAACTTGAAAGGTTTTGAGCATATAGTGCTGGAACCTTTTTATAAAGTTCATTTTGAACGTTATGCGGTATATTGGCCGATAACTCATTAGATTCTGAATGGAAATGAAGGTATAATAGAACAATAGATAAGAGGTATGAAAACGATATTAAGGACATTTGTGGGTTGTACAGCGATTTTGTTTGGTACTGCCTGTATGGGAGCAGTGAAGTATGTTCCTGAGAATATGAAGGTAGAACTATCTTTAAAGGTTCCGGGTAATAATGCTGTGAATTATAAACTGCATCCGGATAAGTTGGAGAATAGCTATTTTGATTATGAGTGGCGTTCGGATAATAAATTGCCGATAACGGTTTTTCATAAAGTTGAAGAACGGGATAGTTGTATGCGATTGACTGTACAGCTTACCGCTGCACAGGATGTTTACTTCAACTATCGTCAATTGTTGAGTACGGGCTATCGCCATGATAACTGTCAGTTTTATATGCCGGGATTTTGGTATCGCCGTAATTTGCGTTCTCCTAAAAAAGCTCCATCATTCCATACGTCGGATAGTTGGTTGCTTCGTGAAGACAGGTTGAGCGCACCACTTACGGGGATTTTTAGTGAAAAAGAAAAACGATTTATGACAGTAAATCGTTTGGATGATTTTTCTATGGATGCTTTAGCTACACATAAAGAAGGAGAGATCATTCTTTCAGGGAAGACTTCCTTGGGATTTACCGGATTTGAGAATCAGCAGGGAATAGCTATGCTTTCTTTTGGTTTTCCCTATCGGGAGGCTCCTAAAAGTTATATTCGTAAATTAACATTAGCACCTGAGGTGGAGGCTTTTCAACTGATGAAGAAAGGTGAGTCGGTATTGTTGACATGGGAAATAATGGAAAGTGGTGCGGATGATTTTTCAGACTTTATACAGCATACATGGGAGCATTGTTATGATACCTATGCACCAAAACCTGTGGAGAATTCATATTCTATAGCGGATATGAAGCAAGTGCTTAGTTGCTTTTTTGTAAATAGTTTGGTCGATAATCAACCGCTGGTTTATAATTCCGGAATACATCTGAAGGTAAGTGACTGTGAAAGAAACGGTCAGGCTGAGGTTGGTTTTATCGGTCGTGTACTTCTTAATGCATTTAATGCATGGGAATACGGTTGGCAATCGAACCGGGAAGAACTGAAAGTGAACAGTACAAAGATATTTGATAGTTATTTGAAGAATGGTTTCACACAAGCGGGATTTTTCAAGGAATCCGTGAATTTTGACAAGGGATATGAGGAACCGATCCATAGTATCCGGCGTCAGTCGGAAGGCGTCTATGCCATGTTCCATTTCTTAGCTTATGAAAAAGAGAACGGACGCCGTCATCCTGAGTGGGAGCAAAAGTTGAAAAGAATATTGGATATGTTCTTACAGTTACAGAATGTTGATGGTAGTTTCCCCCGTAAGTTTCGTGATGATTTAACTATTGTCGATCCGAGTGGGGGAAGTACCCCATCTGCTACGTTGCCATTAGTTATGGGATATAAATATTTTAAAGATAAGCGTTATTTGGCCAGTTCCAAACGGACGGCAGACTATTTAGAGAAAGAGCTGATTTCGAAAGCTGATTATTTCTCATCTACATTGGATGCGAACTGCGAGGATAAAGAGGCTTCTCTCTATGCTGCTACCGCTACTTACTATCTTTCATTGATAACAAAGGGAGAAGAACATAGGCATTATGCCGATTTGACAAAAAAAGCGGCTTATTTTGCTTTATCCTGGTATTATTTGTGGGACGTTCCTTTCGCACCGGGACAGATGCTGGGTGATATAGGTCTTAAAACTCGTGGTTGGGGAAATGTTTCTGTGGAGAATAACCATATTGATGTTTTTGTTTTTGAGTTTGCATCTGTACTTCAATGGTTGTCAAAGGAATATGCTGAACCTCGTATGGCTGATTTTGCGGAGGTGATATCTACATCTATGCGTCAGTTGCTACCTTATGAAGGGCATTTATGCGGCATTGCAAAATCCGGTTTCTATCCGGAAGTCGTTCAGCACACTAATTGGGATTATGGTAAGAACGGAAAAGGGTACTATAATGATATCTTTGCACCGGGATGGACGGTTGCTTCTTTATGGGAGTTGTTGACTCCGGGACGTGCGGAAAGGTTCTTGCTTGATTAGGTAAACTATTGAAGAAAGTGAATACAGGTCTGTGGCTTTCTTGAAAAAGAGAAAATGCAGTAATTACCAGAAAGCATGCCACAAGGACTTGACAAACGGCTTTAAATGTTGTATATTTGTAGTCTGAGAATATAAGGGGGGAGACCTACCACCTCCCCCTACGGGTACTCCTCCTTCCTGAAGGAGGAGAATATTAGATACTACTGACTTATTCTCAACCTCAAACTATGCAGGGTGTTTGTGAAACTTGAGTTATTAATGAATAAATGAGAAAAAAGATATAAAATCGAGTATGAAAATAGTGAGATATTACAACAAATATAGCTAACTGTCCTACCCTTGTACAGAGACAGGAATGATTAATATAGGCAAAAGGCTGCAATCTTTATAGGAATTGCAGCCTTTTTTGTTGTAATAAATGGATGCTAAGATTCTAAATTTCTATTTGAGAGTTTATAATAAACTTGGATACCGTTTATAATAAACGATTCGGAAATTTATTATAAACCGAATAGGAGTTTATGTAGTGAACTGTAAATTATTTTAGTCATATTGATTTTCGTGCATGGAATCTTCTTGAATTCGGGTAATTATAGCATACAATGGATCTGGTAACCTAATTATACAAGCACTTGTTTTTCTTGTCCTGTTATCCGGCCCAGTTCTCCCTATCCAGATTTCTATAACTGATCGCTTCCGCTAAATGTCCGGAAAGAATTTGCTCACTTCCTTCGAGATCGGCAATGGTGCGTGATACTTTCAATATCCTGTCATAGGCGCGGGCGGATAAATTGAGCCGATCCATTGCATTCTTTAATAAGGTAAGCCCTTTGTCATCCGGCCGGGCAAATAGTGACAGTAATTTGCTGTTCATCTGTGCATTGCAATAGATACCGGGATATTCGGCGTAGCGCTTTTCTTGTATTTGCCGTGCTTTGATAACTCGTTCGCGGATCGTTTCACTGGATTCTCCCCTTCTCTGGTCAGATATCTTATCGAATGGTACGGGAATGATTTCTATTTGAATGTCAATCCTGTCGAGCAGCGGGCCGGAAATTTTATTCAAATATTTCTGTACTTGCCCGGGACTGCATACACAAGCCTTCGTCGGATGATTATAATATCCGCAAGGGCAAGGATTCATCGAAGCTACCAGTGTAAAACTGGCCGGGTAATCGATGCTGCTTTTTATTCGGGAGATTGTGATTCTCCTGTCTTCCAATGGTTGCCGCAGTACCTCAAGTACGTTTCTATTAAACTCCGGCAGTTCACTATTCTTAAAACACTTGCACCATTGTTGGAAGTTTCTTATCTTTGCGAGAGGTAAGGACTATTATCTGTGCTATTAGATTGTATTATAGATAGTTGGCTAATAGTCTTGATTGCAATAATATTAAATGTAACAGATATGAGAGCTGCATTTTTGATTAGGTGCTCAACTAAGAAGCAAGACTATGAGCGACAGGTAAATGACCTAACTAGACTGGCTAAGAAGTTTGGTTATACGTCAAGTGATAACTTGATATTTGGTGAGCATATCACAGGTAAAGATGATGCAAGTAAGAGAGACAGGCAGTCTATTCTGCGTCTAAAGGATGCTGCTGTTAATAGGGAATTTGATGTCGTTTTAGTGTCGGAAGTTAGCCGAATGAGTCGTGACCCTATGTCGGGTCGGTTATACGTTAGACAGCTTATTAACATGGATATTCCTGTGTATTTTAGGGATATTGATACTTGGACTATAGACCCTGTAACTGGTAAGAAAGTTAGAGATGCTGAAACCATTATAGGGGCTGCCTTTGATGCTGCTTGGAAATACATAAAGAGTATGAAGACACAAATAGCATCTGGTAGACGTGATGAACTGGATAACAATCAAATGAGTATCGCACAGCCTTACTTTGGCTATAAAAGATATGGTGGTAGAGATAAGGGTAAGAAGAATAGGTGGGTAATAAATGATGATGCCGCTAAAGTTGTGGTAGATGTATTTGAAGAATATGTTAAAGACGGTGCAACGCTGAAATCTACAGCTTTGGCTATTACTGCCAAGTATGGTGAACAGTTTAATAAGAAATTCAGCATAGGGACTATAGAGCATATTTTAACCTTTGAACCCTATTGCACTGGTATAAAGGTCGTACATCTTACTGACCCAGATACAGAAGATGTGGATGAGTTTAGAGTAGAAATACCTACTATCATAACTAGAGCTATGTTCGATAAAGCCACCACTAAGAGGGCTACAAATAGAACTGCTAGAACTCCTTATCCAAAACAGGCTACTTATGTATTGAGTAGACTTCTTAAATGTCCTATCTGTGAACACTCATTAACTCCACAGAAACGTGGTGGAGATAAGGGGGATAAATATAGATTGATGAATGGGAAGGTAGCTATTAGGTGGTCATGTATGTCGGGTATCAATAATGCTACAGATTGTAGTAGTCGTATTACAATTAGTAATGAGAAATTAGAAGCTATTATTTGGGGCTTAGTTAAACAGGAGCTAATAGGATTTGCCAATTTGAATGATGAAGATAGAGTAGCTAAGGTAGAGGAACTTACCGATAAAATAACCAATTTGGAAATGAATATAGCTAACTTTACATCTCATATATCCAACATGGATAGATTGATAGAGAGAGCCTATAGTGCTTATATAGATGCTCCGGATTCTGTAATGGATATAGCTAAAGATAAGTACTATAAAACCCTAACTAAGTGTGAGAATGAGAGAGCGGAGTGCAAGGATAAGATAGAAGCTTTAAATGTAGAGAAGTTAAGATTGGAGAATATGAGAACGTTCTTCAACCAACCTACTTTACCAAAGGATGTCATTGAGAAGGCAGAATCAGACCCTATTAAAATGAGGAACTTAGTAATGGAACTAATAGACAAGATATATCCTTATAGGATTACAACCTATGTATCACCAGCTACTAATAGGGTAATGAGGAATGGTATAGTTCTATTGGAAGTATATACTATAAATGGAATTTATAACGTACTGTATGACGGTAATCAGAGGAATAACAAGGTAGCCTATTATATTAGTGGTGTTTATGCTACATATCAAAATGGAAGGAATAAGTTTGATGCTTATGATACTGGTGAGTACTTTGTTATCTCTCATGCTACATTGGTGACTAAAACAGAAGATGTAGATTTGACAGTAACCTTTAATGAACTGATAAAGATATGTATGCAGAATGGTTGGGAAATAGATTATACTTACAAGACGTAATGTTCCACTGAATATAATAGTTGATTTGTACGTAATGCTGTATCTGGTTTATCATGTGTTATCTAAACAAGTTGCTTAAATGACTAAGTAATAACACTACTACTCCATACTAGTAGAACTAGTAGGGTCAAGTACATAGGAATTTACTAGCGGAAGGTAGGATATATAGGCATACAGAGACTTTATATCCTACGTTTCTCATCATATCCCAGATTATAGAACTTCTTAAACATCTCCCAAATGTAGCCAATAAATCCAATTACGATAAATGATAGGAAAGGCAGAAGAAGGCTACTCCAACCATAGCCCAAGCATAGCCCTATAATTACGCCTATGACATATAAGGCTGTCACAATTCCGCAGCCTATCATTACCCCTCTTCCTCTTGCCGTTGCGTATTTAATTGGAGCATTGGGAGTAAAGAAATCTGGTTCTTTATTCTCTGATTGATTATTCATAGATTAGCTATATTAATTAATAATACGTGTTATATCTGAAATAAAGTTATTCATTATTAGCCAATTAAACTAATGGAGGTATGTTAATCAATCGTTAAATAATAGCTTGTCTAACATCTCCTTTAGTTGTTTGGGTAACTTCTTTCTAGGGTTACAGTTTACAGGATTGTCAACCTTTACTAGTTCATTCTTATCATTCAGTTCGTATCTAATTACACGATACTGTTGCTTCTTGTTTCTCTTCATATTCATAATTTACCTCCATTCTTATATCCTAGTTTACCTAGCTCATTTACTTAGATTTGGGTATAAATATCTCCTTACCATTCTCATCGTATTCTGCTTTAAATGGATTAAGAATCTCTCCTGATTTAGTCAGACACTCTGTATCTTCTGTGTTTGTTTCATTAGTAAACTCTGCATCTTCCCAATCTTCCCATGTACAGAATGTATCTCCTATTTTAGTAACTCCAGTCTCTAAGTTTGTACTGTAATATCTGGCAGGAGATACATACTCAATTCTCCTACCATTCACTATTTCTACATAAGGATACTTCTTCATTGCCATTACTCTTTATTGTTTATAATTACTGGAGCTGTTAAACTCCATCCATATTTATTAAATCCTCTTATATAATTTCATTTATTAGATTTATAGTTATTCATCTTCCTGCTCGTCTGCTTCCTTCATTGATATTACTTCTTTATTAACTGCTATTCCTTTAGCAAAGGAGAGTAGCCTAAATGGAATATCAGACTTAACGCAATAGCTAGCGTAGTAAGTAATAATAGGATTACCATACTCCATTATCAAATCATTAATCTTATCAAAGAATTTATCTTTATCTGGTAAGCTATCATATATTTCCTTAAAGTCACCATTAACCCACCCGCCACGTGTCTTAAACGCTAGTGTACCATACACATCTTCTTCTAGGTCTTGAATTGAAGCATACTCATGAATGTACTGCTTATTCTCATTAGTTCTATTCTCAAACAGTTTTACGTAATAGTTTACCATACAATCCCATGACATATCAAATACCGGATTGGGATTCTCAACGTACATAAATGTACTAACTCCACTCATCGAGGTGCTTGGAATATCACTTATTGTTATTTCCATTCTCATATTAATTCATTTATTAGATTTATAGCTAATCATCTTCCTGTTCGTCTGTCATATCGCCCCAATCTTCTGTAATACGTTCCAACGCAACTAATGGTTCTCCATTACTAATACTAGCTTTGACATTAGCTTCCATTTGTCTTCCGGCTTCTTCTATCTCTCTTAGTTCTTCTTCTGGAAGGTCTTCCGGTTTTATTACTGGATATTTTACTTCATCATTCATTGTCATCATTCATATAGGTTAGAAACTCATATCTGTAACTTCATCTACAACTTCCCATTCCCCTTTACAATTATACAATTCCTTTATTTCTTCATCAGTACGTATAATGTTAGCTTCATTAAGGACTTGTAAATCCTCATCATAATTCTCATAAATTGGTTTAGTAAGCTCTATATCTTCATCTCTCATATCACTAAAGTCAGTAATGTACTCTACTAACTTCTTACTTGGAGCACTAAACTTATTAGCAACTTCTTCGTCTTTATTTATCATATTCATTTATTAGATTTATGATTATTTCCTTTACTAATCAATCCTTCTATAATGAAGTCTCTTATTGTATCTAGTTATTCATCTGCCTGTTCGTCTAGCATATCATCATCTAACTCCTTTGATAAGTTACGTAGAGGAGGACCTGAGTGTATAACACTATCTATCTTATCTAATTCCGCACATACTTCCTCTGCTGTAATCTCTCCTGCCTTGAATTTAGCAAATAAGTCTCTGGTAAAGTCACTATATTCACTACTTGTCATTTCTATCATAATTCATTCCTCCTATTAATGTTGTACCTACTGCGTTCTACACCTTCTCAATACACGCCTTATAAGTAAATAGAATAGTAATATAGTGATAGTAACTAATAGAACATCTTCTACTTGGCGTAGTATATAATGCAATGCACCACCTTTAATTACTAGATTATAATATGCTCCACATTTATATTCATACCACCAATAAGATAATACTGCTTGTATGCAACATTCTGCTACAACTAGTACCAATAATACAATTCTTACATACCGCATCTTATTAGCTGCTAATAAACATTCTATAGAACCTTTGCATTATATCAATAAATTCTTCAGACAGCCTTTTAAGAACTTCATCTATGATATATTGAGGAATATCTTTATAATATGCTTCTGCTATTCCACCTGTAATAGCCCCCATTGTATCAGCATCGCCACCTAAAGATATAGTAAGACGGATAGCGCTTTCATAATCCGTACTCTCCAAGAAAGCGATAATAGATTCTGGTATTGTACCTTGACAGCTTTCATTGAAGTGGTATGTAGGTCTTATATCATCACAAGTTCTATTTAGATTATATCCAAATGTAGTTTCAACATACTCTTTAATCTCCTGCTTAGATTTACCAGTACGAGCCAAGTATATACAAGCTGCTGTAGCCTGTGCTCCTTTTATTCCTTCTGGATGATTATGTGTGACTTCTGCACTTAGTTTGGCAGCTTCTAATGTTTCCTCTAAAGTATTAAAAGCCCAACCTATAGGGCTTACTCGCATGGCTGAACCATTTCCCCAACTGTTATATGGTTGAGGATTATCAGCTCTCAACCATTCATAGAACATACTTCCATAACTACTGTGATAGCGATTACCATAGTCCTGCATTATGCCTAATAAGCTATCGCCTGTTAATAGCCAATCAGCATTGGCGATAGTCATTATGGTATCATCAGTAAAGTGTGATGAAGAACCATTGAATAACGGGAAGTCAATAGACTTTATTGGGACAAATTCATAGTAAGAACCTATTATATCTCCTGCTATTGCACCTATCAGTATATCAGTATTCATTGTTACTAAAATTAAGTTGGAATAAAGATATGAATTAATCTGTGGATTTCAATGTACTTCATAAATGCTTTATATACTCTTCGTTACTTATCTAATCCGTTATATTATCTATCATTCTTCATCAATATAGTTACTTCCCTGATTACATTTAGTTCTGCGATAGAATATGAGTACTTAACCAATGAATTAGTAACCTTAATGGATGTTTCTTATTCCAGATTATTCTTCATAAGATATGATGTTATCAATAATCTTCTTAAATATATCACCTGCCATTAGTTCACCACTTGCAGGCAATCCAGCCTTATTAATAGATACAATAATACTATACTTGGGATTATTGGCAGGGAAGTAACCACAGAACTCAACTGCATACATATCCTTAGTACTATCCTCATTAGTAGATAATGAACTAGTTCCCTGCATACCTGCAACTACTACTTTATCGGACTTGGCGGGTTGTCCTAATCCGTCAGTAATATTAAATACTAGAGCTTTCTTCAAACTATCAATACTAGCCCTACTTGCTATTTGGGGATTAATAACTACTATACTATCCTTAAATAGTTGAGGCTGTATCATCTTCCCATTATTAGCAATAGCATTATAGAAGGTTAGTATTTGAATTGGCGATACGTGTTGATTATAACCAATACTAGACCATACAAAGGCTGTCTTAGTCCAGTTGTTATCTTTAGGAGTTACAAAGTATGCAGGCTGTAGATTAGCTATTCCTATGATACTATCCGGTTTACCATAGCTCATATTAGCTAATAAATCAAAATACGATTGGGGATTATTACCAAAAGCCTTTTCCATAGTCTTATAAATGGCAATATTGGAACTAGCTGCCAATCCTTCTTGTACTGTAAGCTCACCATATCCACCTCTGTGCCAATTATGGTCTTTAAGCTCTCTGCCATGAACTTGGTAGATACCATTTCCAGTATCAACTTTATCACTCAACTTCACCTTACCAGTTTCTAAAGCTGCCAATAGTGATATTGGGTGCATCAGACCAGTAGACTGCCATACAGAGAAGTTCTCACATGGTTGGTAGTTCGTACTGTCTTTCCTAGTAAGTCCAACTAAAGCCTTAATTTGCCCTGTTTGAACTTCCATAACTATAACCTGCCCAGATTGGGCATTTATCTCTGATAACTTGCTTCCCAATATGGTAGTAGCATTAGTTTGTAATGTACTGTCTATGGTGGAAATAGTTTCTGTAGCTTGCTGCTTGGATTGACAGGAGATTAAACCTATCATTATCGTTGAAATTAATAATCTACCCTTCATTATATTATGCGTTTTACTTATATTGGTTACTTCTTATCAAGCTTACCCATATCTCTCATCTTCTTAATTATACGTTCTTTAAAATAAGAAGGCAGAGGTCCTAATGTTAATGCCCATATAAAGAATCCCACACAAATACCTACAGATATTATACCAATATGTTCCACCGAGGTATGTTGGGATTCATCACTTGCATATGCGAAGTAAATGATAGTTATAGGAAATCCCAATAGCCCAATAAATGATAATAATTGGAGAATTTGATAAATAATACTATTATCAAGTTCCTTTTGGATTAAAGTATCTTCTTGAATTTGCTTATCTATGGAAGTACCCTTTATCTTATCAACATAAATGGTTTTAGAGACTTCACTATTCTGGTTATAGCACTGGAGAGTGACAGTAAGATATTCCCCTTTTATCCTCTTCACTATTATCGATTTATCTCCAGTATAACTAACATTGTCATATAGTTTCTTACTATATCCATTGTCAATGATTATATTAGCTTGACAAGGGATAGCTGAATACCATGAAAGAGTTATAGTATCTCCTTCGCTGATTTCATTCTTTGAGCATGTAATCTCAATATCACTAAGTTCTAATGACTGCTCTGATAAATCTTCTTCATTATCATAGATAAATTCATCAGATTCTGTATAATGTGTACGTAAATAGTCGTATGCTTCCTGTACCTCTTGAAATCTCTCTTTAAAGAAGTTATCCCCATTATGCTTGTCTGGATGAAACTTCACTACATACTCCCTGTATGCAGCTTTAATTTCATCCAAAGTTGCACCTTCTTCCAATCCTAATATTTGATAGTAGTTCTTCATCTTCTTCTAATTGAAACCTAATATTTACTATTTATAATAGGTCATTACAAAGTCCATAATAATTAAATAATCCAGTAATGAATATGATGAAGAGCAAAGTGAAGATAGTTAATATAATTCCATTCCTCTTACCATTCACCTGTAATACTTTATTGTATTTCACTCCAAGCCAGAATGTCAATAAATAAAAGACTGCATGAATTAACCAAGATGCTATCATAATATTCTTGATTGATTTAATTGTAAAACTTATGTCCGCATTGAGGACATTTATAATCATAACAAGGACACCCACCTGTGTATTTAAGCCCTGTAGATTTAGGGCGTACAGTTGGATAACCACATTTAGGACACTTCTTAGTGAAGTATTTATTCCTTCTCTTCTGTGCTAGAACTGCCAAAGTGATAATAAAGGCTAGTCCTATAATTGCATAGAACATATCTTCCATATAATAACTCCGTTTATTATTTACCCAAATAGAGCTCTAAACAACCAGAATAATATCATTATACCGATTCCGAAGATAAATATTTGAATTAGTACATATCCACATCCCATACCTCCTGTTACAGCACCTGCAAATGCACCTTCACTCTTCTCTCCGTCTTTAGAAGTCAAAGCTCCCCCAATAGCACCAATGATGATTGCTATAATAATGACCCAAATCCACATAAGCTATTCTCTTATAAAGGCTAAAGAGGCTATTATATCCCCAACAATACACAAGATAGTATTTAAAATCGCAGCCCCTTCTGATATAGGAAGCACATATACACATAATATATAGCCCACAACAGGGAACGCTCCCGCAAATACCATTCCACCAACAGGGCTATTATCATCCAATATTATATGACAAAGAATTATATATCCAACAGCTACACAAGCATATACAAGAACCTCTTTATTATAAATTTCTTCTAGAGTTGTGCTATCTACTATCTCCCATATAGAGAAGTAGATATCTTTAGCAATCCACCCTATTCCGAAGTAAACGATTAAAGGTATAATTATAGCTAAAATGTATTTGAATATAAGTCCAACATCTACTTTCATGATAAATTTAATTATTAATTCGTTTATAAACAAGCATAACTATCTGATTGTTAACAGTCGCTCCTATAGTTATTCTACTCAACACTCCTTTAACTTTATTGGCAACTACTATTACTCCATTCTTACCACGTCCCTCATACTTTAAACTATCCTTAGAAACTAATACAATGGTTTCATTCTGATAAGTAACAGTAGCTTTGGTAGAACTGATTAGAGCAGCCGTAATATTAGGCGCATTAACGGTAGTAACCTTCTCATTATTAATTACTGCATAGTCAAACTTATAGTTGTCAGCAAGTATGTTAATGCTGAACATACACATCAGACATATCAACAATATTCTTCTTAATCCCATGATAATAAATTATTTATTCTTATATCTCCAACGTTCGATAATTGCATATAATACAAATCCAATTACCAGTATCACTGTGAATATTACAGCACCGTATCCAGAAGAAGAATCTGCATAGTCAGACATTCTACCTCTACTTAATAAAGCCATTAATAAATACATAAGTTTAAATTCTAATAGTTCTGTATGTTAGTTGGCTATTCAACCTATCATAGTGAAGGGTATATAATCTAAATAATCCTCATTAAAAGGTTGAATATAACTCTGTGGATTCATTCTACTATCTGATAATAGAACTGAATAGGTAAATAAGTAGTATGTCTGCTTCTTATAGATATTGATTTATACTCCCCAATTCTCCCCAAGGAAGTTGTTAATCATAGTATTTAAAGTACTAGAGAACCGATAGCATATAATTGACTGCTATAATACTTTATCTTGTCACAAATATAATAATTACTGCACTTATTTACCCAAAGATTTTAAGATAAAAATACCTAATCTCTGGATTTAGTAAGGATTTTAACAGTCTACATACTGTTTGAGAGGTAGGGACTAGTTGTAAATATGCCTGTTCCATAGTCTATTATTTGTTGTATCTAGTTCCCGATAGATACAGTTCTACATACAAGAAGGTGCGGGAACTGCCAATGTATATGTCTCCAAGCATCGCCAAACGCTCCAATCACAAATACACAACAGTAACCCGCACCAGACGATATATGAACTATCATTAGATAGGCATATAGCACTAGTGCGGTGTTGTGCACGTTCCTGTGATTGTATAAATTTGGCGAATTTAGAGACAAGAACTATGCAAAACACCTTTCGTTAATATGTCCTCCTATTTCTAGGATTGGCACAAAGATAATGAAAGGTATTTTATTCTGCAATTAAATGTATCTGTTAAAATGAGAGTTGAGAGCTATTTCTACTCTGAATATCCATAAATTGAGACAGAACTATTCAGAGCATAAATAAGTAAACTCCGGTTCATTCTGTCTCAAATCTCAATTATCAGAAGCTAAGACAATCATAGGTATTAAGTAGTTCCTCTTGCCTTAATCCCAAGTATCTCTTAGTAATTGACACACTGGAATGATTGAATAGCTCCATGAGCTTGACAAGTGCAAGCTCCGAATTATCGTTATTCATGTTGTAAACCTGTCTGCCAAAGGTCTTCCTAAGAGAATGACAACTGAAATTGCCTATATGCAACCTGTACTTCTTCTTAATCTCCTTCAACATGACATTGATTCTCTGAACTGTGTAGACTGTCCCCTTCTGACTTATCAATACAGGAGCATTTATGCCAACTGGATTTATATGCTCATAACAGTCTCTGATATGTTGCTGTAGCTGCATATTAATCCTAATTGTCCTTTGCTTCCCTGTTTTAATCTCTGTAATGGTAAACTCTTCTGCATCTAGTATCTGATTCCACCTTAAAGCAAGAATATCAGAAATTCTTAGACCTGTGAAGCAACCCAAAGCGATAAGAAGTGACATCTTATAATTACTATCCCTTGCCAACTTTCTTATTAAGTTCATTGCTTCGCTCCATTGCAGATAATCTGCTGTTGTACTTGAATATTTAAGTGACATAACGTTCTGATTTATAGTGAAACTAATATAAGTGAATATTAATTTTAAACTGGAATATCTAACTTGCTGATTATTAGCTAAACATTCACTAATAATAGAAGTGAATATTATAAAGCAAGGACACTAAGTAAATAATGTCCTTACTTCATTCAACCTATATAAAAGGTAGGTGAGCTTCATCCAACACGCCACTATCAACTATCCGTTGACAAAGTTCGTGTGATGCCTGATTCCTAAGGTCTGTACCATAGTCCTTACTACCAACCATGCGAATAATCTCCACAATGGTCTTTATTAATTCCTGCTGGAGTGTACGGTGATAACACCTTGTACTCTCTGCAAACCTTTGGGGATTCCAACTATAATCGTTCAAGGCTCTTTCAAGTTCTTGCGCTGCCTTGTATTCGCGACTGCCTTCTATTACCATATTTATAATATTTAAGAGGTTTACAAATAGCAAGAGTACCTATATATAGTATATAGATACCCTTATTAGTACTTCATATACTACCTCAACATAATAATTTGAAATATTGATATATAGTCCAAATAATCATGAAGAAGAATACAATAGGCGAAACTGCACATGCAATAAAGAACATAATAGTCCAAAATATAACAGCGAATAATGCTACTAACATAAATCTTTAATTATTAATTAAGTAATGAATAAATTAAGGGACACCCTTATTATATGGATGTCCCTGTTAAATACTGTGTGTAATACCACTAACTAAGAAACCATTGGTATTTGTCATCACCATGTAAAGCGGAACATATACCCGTTGCAAGTTCTGTAGCATTATAGGCTCTATCCAAGAATGAATCTATATAGCTACTCTTATTTGCACCTGTGAGCAAGTTGTAGAACTTCCACATAGACAAATCATTTCCCAAGCTGCCAAAGTTCTCGTCATTGATATACGCTTTAGCCACATTGTTAACCTGTGTATCAGTAAGTAACATTCTTGGTATATCCTTTTGATAGCCTTGCGGTAATGATTGATAAAGTCTCATTCTACCTAATAGTTGGCAGAATTGATGCTCTGTCATACTGGTATTGCCTAAAGACTGCATCAAATGTATGTGTTTGGCTGCATCGTATTTGTGGAACATCTCCAATACCGCTTGGTATAAATCCCTTGTATTGGTAACTTCCAAGCAACTAAGATAACCGTCCGTAGATACACATAGATTTGTGCAAACCTTACAAGTAAAGCCAATAAACACTTTAAACCGCTCCGCACCCTTCTTTGAATAAAGATTGGTGTGGTTATAAGCTCTGACACCGCCAATAGTAAGTGTTAGCCTGTTACCGTGTACTGTCTCATAGATAGTAGGAACTTCAATAACAAAAGCGCACCTCTCGTAGTAGATAGTCTTGTCACTCTCTAATAACTGGTTGGCTGGCTTATGAATTGCTTCGGGAATCCTACCCTTGATTACATGAGAAACACGAATATCTGGCGATTCAATTTGTTCACCGCTAAAGAATGTATTGGTTGCATCCTGTACCGCTTCGATAAAAGCCACATGAGATAATGTAGCTTCGTTATCCTTGGCAAATACAGGGATAATGCAATCATTCCTTAGATGATCCAAACTGGCTTCAATCGTATTGGCTTCAATAAATAAAGGTCGTTTCTGCTTAATAATTGGCTCTTCAATTATTACCGCTTCTTCTGCATATTCACCAAAGTTTCTACTAATTCTCTGCACTGGCATAATCTGTAATGTTGATTCCATAATCTGATAAATTATTAAGTTAATATGATTAGTAAATACTGCATTTGAGGACAAAATGAGGGCTTAACATGAAGTTCTATTCATTCACTTATCTTTGTGCATCTTTATATGTAGACATATACAAATCGTTGATAAGTCCGCATATTTCAGAAGTTCAAAGCGTTTGTGGGCTGAATAGCGATTCATGTTATCCTTTCATTTCTCCTAATGATTGGTGAGGGGTGTTAGGCGTAACATGAGCGGCTTGTGTATGATATATATGTACTTATAGGCTCACTGACAAATCAAATATTTCACTCTATCACTGCATAAAGTCTAAATAGAAACACGACCTAAATCTAAAGGGCGGGGGTATGATTTTAGAGTACCTATATTCTTGGGTTGGGGATATACATTAAATTACAGAATAATCTCACAAGGTATATCTTCCTTAACAGGTCGCTTCTTACCTACTGTACCTGTTGCTAGTGACTTCATTAAAGAGTGCATATTCTTTACATCTTTAAATCCATTCTCCTTATACCTCTTATAAATCATACATTCTCTGGATAATGATTTATTATTGCCTTCGTTGAACTCTATTATGTGGTCGAATATGGAAGTTAGTTCTTCTACCTGTTTATCTTTGGGCTGGTCTATTATTAAGCCTTTGACCTTTAGAATCAGACAGTCATCAACTTCATCCAATAAATCCAAATCCTTTAACTGCTCTATGTACCGACTAATAGTATCATGTCCCATGTGAATACGTTTCTCCAATTTCCTTATAGGTGATAATTTGATAACATGGCTATGCGGCTCTGTTACACTGAATAGCTTTAATATAAATCCTCTTAGCTTCAAATCTAAAGTATTGTAAGTATCGTAGAACTCTCTGCCAATTCTCCTATAATTGCCTGGCTCTACTTGGTTGAATCTGTACATAGTCCAATGCCTGTCCTTCCGTTTGGAATCTATATCACGTATAACAACCTCGCCTGTAGCTCTTAATTTGTCATTGAAAGATAATGTACCTTTACTCTTCTTGTAATTATCCAGTTCTTCCCCTACAAATCCTGCAAGCTGTTTTAATGTAGTATTGGTTTCCAAAGAATCTTTATCTGCTGTTAATAGCAAGGTATAAGTCCTGTACACATCTGAACAGTTTAGATTCTGAATCAGATTATTACTCATTACTGTGTACTCCTTGAATGGAAGTATTGTGTCTTTCATAAGGCAAACGCTCAATATGGTTAATCAAGATAATCTGGTTTGTCTTTAATAAGAATCTCATTTTAGTGGAACTTAGTCTGTTTGCCTTCCTTAGTTCGCTTAGCTTCTCATATAAATTATTATTATAATGCCACATATATTATTGATTTATATATCCTGCTTATCCAACCTGCTGGAAGTTCGACAGAACTTTACAGTCTGGCTATATGGAGTGTATTATCTAGGAGTGTAGACAGGGGGTAATTAAGCACACCACTAAAGGGGGAATAAGCACACCCTTATAATCTGGCAATATCAATACTTGAACACATAACTTTACCGTATTAGTAAGCACATTAGTAGATAATAGTACTAATTAGATGTATATACCCTGTCTAGTATGCCCACTTATTAACGGTAAAGGGAGAACCGTTTATACTGTCCTCCCTTCATTAGAAACTATTCATGTATCATTATTAATCTTAATATAGACGGTGTAAACCTTATTATCTCTCTGCTTGCGTTTCTTGAAATATCCATTGAGCTTAGCCCATATTCCAATCATAGTTTTATTGTCCTTTATTTGGTGAGCCAATGCAAGCCTACGTAGTTCTTCAAAGCTAAATTCTTGTTTGTTGTTCATAATTGGAAATTCATAAATCGTTCATTGCCTTGATTCATGCTCAAAGCATAAGATTATGTGTATTATTCCTCCCTCTACATAATTGAAGACAAGTCTAGGGTTATAGATTGTCGTATTGGCGATGTATGGTATGAGATACGGAAATAATACATTTGATTCAAGTTCTTCTAACATGTGCTTACCTGATAAGTACTCTGGTACTATGGTACTATATAAGTAAACCTTTACGTCTTTGAATCGTTGCATCTTGAGTTTGATAACATCTCGCTTCCTTAAAATAGCTCTCGGTATGTCTTCAAGGAAGTTGTTTGAAGTATTGAGGTCTAAGTTTCTTAACATTAGTCCATTAATTTGAATGAATAAAATATGAATCTTGATGTAGTGAGTGGCATAAATTCAAATAGTAGATTTCAGATATGCTTCAAGTGGGTAATTCAGTAGTTTCAGTGATACCACCCTTATCTCATGTTGGTAGTGCAAAGATACTGCACTTCGGTGAGACTACATAACAGTTGGGTGGCTATTTTAAAACTTCGTGTTGGGAGCTTTGTGAAGTGAAGATATGCCCTTGCCTGCTAGCTTGGAAACTGATTCGGAACTCGTAAACGAATCCTGCTTCGATTTACGGTATGCAGGTGAACAGTGCACGCCTTGCCTTGAATTATTTTTCACTTCTGGGCGTATTGGTCGGCAGGCTAAAGCCCGATGTAAATTATTGCGTCTCTGATATGTCACAGTCTCAAATTCCAAGTGCCGGATAGGTTAGCCCACTCATTTGAAACGAATTAGATTTGTGGTGGCAAGTCTGGAAGATGAGCGGAGCGGTCATTTCAAGATTGACAAGCTGTAGGGAATGTCAGCGTTGCGTATTCACCTCTCTGCCTTCGTCTGCATGGATAAACACACGTGAGAGTGCTTGCAGCCATGAATCTTTGAAAAATGAGACAGAACCGTTCGGAGTGTAATAAGTCAAACTCTTAACAGTTCTGTCCCACATTTCGATTATTCGAGTGAATATTTCTTCTCAAACGGAATATATCCCTTGAGACGGGACTTCGGTATTGTTATCCGTTCAGAGATTCTAAAGTACTTATTCAAATATGTTGCCTTCGCTTTCAATGGTTTATTATTATCATCAACAAGATTATATTTATCATATATCATCTGCAAGGTTGCTATGATTTCGGATTCTGAATAAGGTTTGCCTAAGACGATAGTGTTATAGATTTCATCTATCGGAACAAGGTATATCTCTGCCTTATGCTTTGTTTTAAGTTCTCGTTTCATGGTAGATAAATCATAATCTATTTCCACAATCTTATCAATGCCGAACTTCTCATAATACTTACACAGTTCGGGGGCTTCATATCTTAGTGATGCTAATTCCTGCTCCTGTTCTTCTGAAGGAATCATAAATACCAACCCTTTAGGTCTAAGAACTTGTAAACGCTCTAGTATTTCAATCTTCCTCTTCCTTGATAAAACCTTGGGCTTAACAGTTTGAGGTTGTTCATCATTGTAATGTTCATAATGATATGATACATTGAAATGTCCCGTTTCACGATAAGCGTTCTCTAAATATCGTGGATATTGATAGAATGATGCAATCTTGAATTTCTGGATATAACATTCTACTAAGAATGGATTTACCTTACCTTTATATTCATCATTCTTAAATAGAAGCCTGTAAACAGGGATACGTTCTTGAATCTCTGTCAGAAGTTCCCTCTCTCTACCTTTAAGAGCTTCCTTTACATCAGCAAGGGTATCATATACCTTCTTCTGTGCTTTCATCTCTTTAATAATTTCCTCACGAGACTGTAATTTCAAATCATTATTCCAATTAGTTACATGGGTTATATTCCCTATTCCATTTCTGAACCTACCAATTATCTGAATAGCGTGTGTATATGGGTCTATCATTGTATGCGGTCTGCTGATACAGTCTGTCATCATTATTATATCCGGTCGGTCGGACGTCTCCAAATCAACTGCTGAATAGAATCTACTGGTAAAGAAACTATATTGCTCCAACACTTCACCAGATACAAACTGGTCTGCCGCTTTATATCCTTCTTTACGCAACTTACCAATATTCCCGTCAGTATCTGAACAGTAGATTTTAGTGCAGTTTCTGATATTGGCTTTCTCTATTAACGCCTTCGCATATTCGGGTGAATTTAAGAATATAGCTATCTTGTTGCCACTTTGGGATATCTGATTCATGAACTCCTGTTGTACATTATTGGTTCCAACCAAATTTAGAGCCTTCTTGTAATCATAATTGGGTATAATCTTAATACAGGTAAATGAATGGTTCGTAAATCCCTTCAAATTGGGGAACAAGGGAGTTGCTGATATTAATGCTTTATTATCAAAGCTAAAGAAGTCGAAGAATGGCAGAATTATATCCGGTCTAAATTCCGCATCTTGCACAACCTTCTCACATTCATCTATCAGTAAGAAGAAGTTCTTAAATAAATTAACGCTTGCATAAGCTGCTGCCCGTTTTACTTTAGAATAGCTTTCTGGTGTGACAATAATCTTCTTATGAGGAATAGATTTATCAAGTAAATATGCTTTAATGGTCGCATCTGTAACACCTTCACATACTCCTAATGTTTTAGGGTATTTATTTTGTTTCCCTACAATGACAGGGACATTAGGCTCAACAATTATTGAGTTACGCTTTGCTTCCAATTCACAAGTAGTCGCACCTTTGGCGGTTAGGGTCTTGTCAATTATGGTATTAGTGGGCAAACCTTCCGGATAGAGGTCTGACATAAATTCCTTCTCTTCAATGTAAACAAGTGTACTGTGTAGCTCTGTATTCTCCATATTATCTAAATTTATTGTTCACATGGGACAGAATTACACAAGGTACACTATATTATGGTCTGAACTATTCTGTCCCACTTGTAACGAATCATGCTCAAAAGTACACATAAAGTTGGAATTTATAATATGAAGGTGCTACTTTATTCAAGTCTATTTGTTATTTTAGTCCTTATTATCAGATATTGAATTTATTCCTATTAGGCTTCCATTTATTGGATATTTACAGTATGACAACAGGCAAATTCTAGTTATAAAGACATTGATAGAATGTATAGAGATTACTATAGCCTAGTAGTATATCGTTCTAGTATGAAACACTGTGGAATTATAAAGTATTATAACTACTACGAATGCATACCTAATTCCATACTATCATTCATGACTATTATGATATATATCTACAGTAATACACTAATTTATAGCATAAATTATATGGGATTTGATTGCTTATTTAAAATATATTCGTACATTTGTAACGTTTCATTTAGAGATACCATAATGGCTTAATTGCGCTCTATGTTCGTTTACTTGTAAACAACTTATGGACTAATACCGTAAGGAACGGCAAGCCTTTAAGTAGATTTAAAGGTTAATTTATTAATCCAAATTAAATTCATTATTATGGAAAATCAGAATGAAGCAACTAGTGTAGTATTAAGTCGTGAAGAATCCGCTAAGAAGTACGGCTCTTGGTTTGGTAATACTGCAACACCGGCTGATATGGTTTGTTGGTGTGACAGGCAAATCGAGAAGTATGAGGAATGGATTAAGAACTGCAAGGAACTCAAAGTAGAGAACCAGAAGAAGCTTCTTAAAGATATTCCAGCGGATATACTACAAGCTGTTTTAGCTTCTTCCGCTAATAGTACTACTAAGTAAACACTTTAGGGTATCCATTTGGATACCCTTTCTAGTTAATAGTAATAGGTTATGCTGTACACAGAAGTCCTTGATGAATATAAGATAGATTATGAGGAATATCTCCGAGAGAGGGAAGTAGACTTCTTCGGAATGAAGGATAGATACCTAAAGTATATACAGACCAAAGGAGTAGACCATTTCGTCTTTAAACCTATAAAGATTACCACCAACACAGGTCATATATATATTATCAGATATAGCTTCAATGCATACTGGAAGCATAAGTTTATACCATTAATTGCGAGATGTTGCCGTCGACCGGAAGGCATATATGTAGTGACCTGTCCTAGCACCATTATTAAAATAGGTAAGAACGCTGCATATATACCACATTTCTTTGATAGATATAGAGATAGGATTCTCAAACGTAAACATTGCAATAAACTAGATGTCATAATGAAATTCTTCGAGAATGAAACGCATTATGGTGTAGGAGCAATGATACAGTATGACAAATATCCCGATAACTACATATTCGTTTTTGATAAATTCATAACACTAGGCAGTCCACTAGAGGATGTTAATATATTTGAGATAAGAACTTTAATCAGCTTAGATATGCTAAAGGAAATACAGAAGGATATATGTAATGAACTTGTAGAATCTAATATTAAAGAATCTGAAAAGCATAGTGAGTACAAGGATAAGAATGAACTTCTTCGCTCTCTATTAGAGTTACCCAATTATAAAGAAGTATAGCATACATAATCAGAATCAAACATAATCTTGCTATATTTGTATCTCACATAATATAAGGCATATATGGAGAACTTAGATTTCGTTGCTATTGATTTGGAAACAGCTACTTCTCATAGAAACTCTATCTGTGAAATTGGTATTGTAAAGAACTCTATAGTAATTGAGAGTAAACTAATACTAGGTCGGAATTGTGAATATTAGAGTTGAGAGGGTGTTCAAGGTAGGAATTCATTTTTCTTCTTCAAGGGAGACTGTAGGAATTGAGTTGAGAGGCTGACCGATTGTGAGGCTTTGTTGGGCTTACATCGGTGTGGAAACTGAATTTTACTGGATTGAATGGTTGCTCTGTTTGATTAAATAGCTGATATGCAGTAATATACAATGGTTAAATAGTTTTGAGAATAGTTCATCTAGGAATAAAATTCCGTTATGCGCCAGACTTATTTCCCCCGGCTGGGGAAAACTGCCTCCGCCTACCATTGCTACTTGCGAAATCGTATGGTGCGGGTCACGGAAAGGGCGTTGAGTGATTAGGGAGGAATTGCGGTTTAATTTTCCAGCTACGGAGTGTATCTTGGTCGTTTCGAGGCTTTCACCCAACGAGAGGGGAGGGAGAATGGAAGGAAGGCGTTTGGCCATCATTGATTTTCCGCTTCCCGGCGCACCTATCATGATGAGATTGTGTCCGCCGGCAGCAGCTACCTCCAGTGCTCTTTTCACGTTTTCCTGCCCTTTCACATCTGCAAAATCAAACTCGAAAGTACTTTGATGGGCATAGAACTCTTCTCGGGTATTAACAACTGTCGGTTCTAATTTGCGTTCATTATTGAAGAACTCAATGACTTCCCTGATATTGCTGACTCCATAGACTTTTAACTGGTTAACTACGGCGGCTTCCCGCGCATTTTGTTGGGGAATGATTAATCCTTCAAAACCGTCTTCCCGTGCTTTGATGGCAATGGGAAGTGCTCCCTTGATCGGTTGTATGCTTCCGTCCAAGCTCAATTCTCCCATTAACAGGTAGCGGGAAAACTTCTCCGATGATATAGTTTCATTGGCGCCCAGCAACCCGATAGCAAGAGGCAGGTCGTAGGCCGAACCTTCTTTCCGGATATCTGCCGGCGCCATATTGACTACAATATTGGTGGTCGGCATTTTATAACCGTTGACTTGCAGTGCGGAGATGATACGTTGGTGGCTTTCTTTGACCGCTGAATCCGGAAGGCCGACGAGATAAAACATACAGCCACGCGAGCTGTTTACTTCGATTGTGATGAGTGTTGCATCAATCCCTTGAACAGCCGCTCCGAAAACTTTAATTAACACGTTTGGTTACTGGTTATTTCTTTTTTTTGTTGTCTTTCTTATCTTTTTCTTCTGCTGCGGAAACTACTTCTTCAATTTTCTTCTTCAGCTTTTCGCCTTTGAGGTCCTTTGCCAGAATCTTTCCGTCTGCTGACAGGAGTATGTTGGCCGGTATTTGCCGGATCGTATATTGTTTAGCAACTTCGGAGTTAAATCCATCGAAGTCGCACACTTGTTCCCAGTCCAGCGTATCACGTTTAATAGCGCCTTTCCATTGCTCCTTGTTCAAGTCAAGAGAAATGCCCAACATGGCTATATATTTATTCTTTTTGTATTTTTTGTAGATTTCCCGCAGTTCGGCATTGCTGTTTTGATTGGCAATACTATCACCCCATGAAGCCCAGAAATTGATTAGCAGGTTTTTCTTTTTGAGGTTTTCCGATGTGCGGCTTATCTTTTCTCCTTTCACATTAGGGAGGCTGAAAAATGGGGCATATTTACCGATCTCTGTCTTTTCCGCTTGGGAGATGCTTTCGTTAAGACGTTCGATGTAAAGTTTGTCTTGCAATACTCCTGCCATTACTTCGATGAGTTTTTTTATTTTATTGAAGTCGGGCGAGTCTTTTTGGACGAAGTATTTATCCAATAGGTAGAGGCTGACGAATGAAGAATGATGTCCCCGGATGAACTCTTCCGCTTTCTGCTCCAATACCTTTTCAGAGGGAGTGCCCAGCCCTCGCAGATCTTCCTGGAAAGCAGTAAACTCCTGATTATATATATTCCCTTCGATATGAAGGTATTCCGGATTGCTTATATCTCCTTTAATTTTGATTTTGTTTCCTTTATCAAGATATATGGGATATTCTATTTGGTTGTTGATAAGCAGAAAAGCAGGAGTAATGGTGTCCACCGGGATGGTATAGGCGAATTTGTCGTCCTTGGTGAAGATCGTGTCTATCCGGTCGCGCAATTCGTCCATGCCGTACAGGTAAAGTGTATCTGTTCCCAATCCTTTGATTTCTCCGGTGATACTGGCTTCCTTGGAAGGCTTGCTGCAACTGAACAGACAGATAGCTATGAGGATTAAAATACTACTCTTTTTCATCATTTTGATTTCTTTTCTGCGAAAGTACGGTTTTTACGGATAAAAAAAAAGAAGAGGCTGTCTCAAAATGCATTGCACCCCAAAAGTTAGACAAAAAACTTTTGGGGTGCAGCTTTTTTATTGCTTTTTGGAGGATTTTTATTTTTTCATTTTAGCAAAGAGAACAACGTTGTTATTGTCTTCGTTTAATGATTTCACTAACGCTTGTGTACGTTTTCGTACTGTGCTGGGGAGATCTTTTCTTGCCAGTTCTTTCTCTAGTGTTTCTTTTAGTTGTGACGGTTCCATGTTAGAGACGTAATATCCGTTGCCGAAAGACGGCCATATCTGCATCTCCTTTGTTCCTAAAAAGTCATTGTACAAGTGGAAATAGTTGCCGTGCAGTGTCTTTTTGTCTACAATATATTTGGCAGGCTTAGTGCTTCCCCATGTGTTTTTAGACATTTGTACCGGGAAAGAAACGTCGCCTATAAAATGGCGCGGATATTCGGAATAGCCATGCCAGGGAATTTTATCTTTATTGGCATATTCGACAGTGAAACGGGCTTCCAGACGGTTTTTGGCATTGTTGTAGTGGTATAGGCTGTCTACTCGCGGGGTAGGCATAATGACCATTAGCATGACATCATAATCGGAGGTGTTGTTACCCATAAATACTTCATTACTGAAGTCTCGTGGAACGGTCAGATGTGCGGGAGCAACGAAGTTTTTGCGTTTGCCGTTAAAATCTTGTGTCCATACTACTGCCGGCCAACCCTGAAATGGCAGTACCGTCACTGTGACTTCCGATTTCTCCGTGTCTACTCTGAATTGTCCTTTAGGAACGCGCAGGCATAATGGGATGGGGGCTTGTGGATTTCCTTTCAAATCGAATACAAGTAATTTGTCACTTTGCCAGGGTAGGATATAGATACGGTTGTGGGCCTCGTCTAACTGTTCAGCGTACGTATTTCCGTATTCGTTCGGTCCCTGGCCATAGGCGCCAATGTTGGTGATATATTTGCCGTCACGGGTGAAAAGTTTATAGGGAGTCTGTTTGTTATTACTTACCAGAATGTAATTGTCGCTGACAGTAGTACGTACCCAACCTCCTACCAGTGCTTCATCCCGATTGTCTAACTGTACCACTTGGAGTTCTTCTGTCAGATAGCTCAGGGGAATGTCTACCGTATCTTTCAGGCTTTTTAAATTACAGGAAATTAATGTTCCCGTAGGTGTTGTGACGCTCTTGGCTACGACAGGCGATAGTGCCAGTGGGTCTTTCGTTGCTTTGCTGTTGTCTGTAAAAGCAAAAATTGCTAATAAAGAACAAGCGCATAAACTGAAAATAATACTTCTGTTTTTCATACTGATATGTATTTAGTTAGTACTGTTTTTCTAATTGGCTCCGGGACAAAAGTAGGCTGAAACAAATAGAAAAACAAAAAAACAGGCGGACAAGAATGCTCTCTTGGTTGTCGCTTATATATCTGATTATTAGTAGAGTATACGCTATTTTATTATTTTGTAAGGTGGACAAAATATAAATGAGGTTGGACTAATTACTAAAATGCTTTGAGAAAACTGTCAAGGCTTATGTTTTCATCAGTGATTCCCAGCTTGTCGGTTTTGATTCGATATTTTCGTTTGGTGATAGCTGCTTTGCTGATACAGTAGATGTCTGATAAATCCTGTATATTGACATTGATTTTGACGAGGCAGCAGAAGCCGATTTCTTTTTCTCCCAAAGAAGGATAGGCTTGTTGTAAGCGAACTACAAAATTGTCGAAGGCATCATTTACGACTGAAATGACTTCCGCCCACTCTGTGTTTGTTACCACTATTTTGCTGTTAGCGGCAGATTCATCCTGCTTGTCATCGGTGTGGAGGGAAGGTAGTTTATGAAAGAATGATATTCTTCTGAAAAGAGCTTCCCGCAACTCCGCTTCTTTGTTTCTCTGTCGGATTTCTTTTTCCCGCAATCCGCTTAGTTCCGCTTCCTTGTGCAATAATAGATTCTCTTGCTGCAACCGCTCTTTTTTCTCTCTTTGATAAAAGAAGAATGCGATGAACCCTACGCTTAGTAAAGCTGTGATGATTCCAAGCATCCATAGTTCGTGCTTCTGTTGCTGAAAATGAAGCTGGTATAGCTCGTTTTGCAGTTTGAGCTCGTTGAATTCTCTTCTTTGTATTTCTGAATTGATGTTGCCAAGTATATTATTTTTTATTGTATTTTCCTTTTGTTTGCTGTAAAACGCTTGTTCAGGATAATCTTCTTGATTTATCAGATTGAATAAAAGAGCATTTGCTTCCATGGCAATAAATTCTGAAGTGGAGGTTGCAGCTTGCTGATAGTAATATTTGGCGGAATCTGTCTGGTTCAGGGCTGCGTATGTCCTCCCACGGAGCAATAGGTAATGGGGAATTTCGTATCGGCTGCGACGTTCATTGGATAACAGTTGGAGATACTTCAGCGCTTGCCGGTAATCTTTTCTTTCCAGACTGGTATTCAGCAGATTTTCGAATGCATAATAAATGAGGGACTGGTGGTTGGGAGAGTCTCTAAGTTCTTCTATCAACTTTTTGTACCCTTGGGTATATTTTTCATGTTGCTGCATTGCTTCTATAATTTGAAGGTATAGTTGGCTTGCAGTGAAGTAGGCAAGCGTATCTTTGCTTTTACGGGTTAGCTGTTTGCTGCTATCCGCCATTGCAAGGGCTTGATTGTAGTCTTGTTTTCTGTAATATGCCGCTCTCCTTAGTCCGTATATGCGTGTCTTTAATGTATCGTTCAGTTGGTACTCTTTCAGCAACTTTCCGGTTGATAATAATGTGGAATCGGGTAGATTCTTATATAGGTAGGAAGCGCTTTGCTCTATGTGTGCTTGTAGCCATTTGGCTTGTAGGTTGCTTTGTTTGTAGCACGTGAGAGCATTTCGGAGCAGTGAGTCACCGGGGAGGCCGGTTTTCCATAGCGTTGCTTTATAAGAGAGCAAATAATAGTCTCCTTGTTCGGATAGGGATAATTGGCGGGGGTGTGCTATTTGTTGCAAATAGAAGAATATACTGTCTGTTGAAACTTTTTCCATTTTCATGGCTTCTTTCAGTAGTGATGAAGGTTTGGGCTGGCAACTGCTCATAATAATGAGGCAGCTGATTAATAAACTGTAATAGTATCTACTGTGCTTTTTCATATATTCTATTCTATGATTACGAATATACTATTTTGCCGACAATAAAGAACCTTTCTTTAGGGTATTTTATTAATTAACCGTTTTCTCCGGATAAAAAAAAGAATTGCCCGTCATTTATATGACAGGCAATTCTCATTATTTAAAATAGAGTGGTAATTCTATTATTTAGCGATGCTCATGAAATCTGCATTAGTGAAGTATTTTGCAAATTCCAGGTCAGTAGCTGCCTTCTTAGCTAATGAAGGATCTTTAGCAACTGCGCTCTTCAAGCTGCTTGTTACCATAGAAGAATTGTTAGTTCTAGCACCTAAAACCGCCATCAGGTAGTCAGTGTAAGCATCAGGTCTTTCTACGTTAGCCAACGTATTTTTAGCTTTGTTGTAGTCCTTAGCAAGGATTTGAGCCAAAGCAGCACTGTTAGTCTTAGAGTCACCGAATGAGTTGACTGCTCTTTCATATTGACCTTGAGCGATGTACAGGTTACCCATAGATTCGCCAAGTTCTTTAGTGCCGGCAGCTTTACCGAAGTAAGTTTCAGCAGCAGCTTTGTCACCCTTGATCAAAGAGATCAAACCTAAGTTCATGTTAACTTCAGGAGAAGCGTTAACGCTGGCAGCTTTCTTGAAATAAGATTCTGCTTTGTCAACGTTACCAGCCTGATAAGCCAATTTACCCAAGTTGTTGAAAGCACGGTAATCGTTAGGGAATTGTTTTGTAGCCTGAGTATAGATAGCTTCTTGTTTAGCAGGATCGTTAGTCAGTGTAGCAGCATACAGCAATTCTTCAACATTCAGTTCTGAAGGATTAGAAGAAGCCAGCTTAGCGATTTCTTCGTCAGACTTACCGATGATTTCGTAGTTCAAAGTCAAACGAGAACGACGCAGCTGAGGAAGGATTTCATCAGCCAAAGTTTTGTAAACTGAAGAAATGTTTTTGATTTCTTGTTCTCTTTGTGCAGGATCTTGATACATTGACAATACGCGGAGAATCAACTCTTTATCCTGGATGTTAGATTTAGAAACCAGTTCCTGGAAGCCTTCCCAGTCCTGTGCGGTATATTTAGCATCGATCGGAGCGTCGATTTTAGCTTTCTTCAGGTCTTTACTCAACATCTTAGTTGTGTTGCCTTCACGATTTTCAGCCAGTGTAGTATTCAAGCTTACACCACCATCAGGAGAAGCGTATGCAGAAACTTCGATATTGCTGATCTTCTTGTTAGCAGCTTCGTTTACGTTAGCCACTTCTTTATTGAATTCTTTAGCAGTTTTCAACTCGCTTGAACGAATGTTAGCTTGTTGGATCAAGAACATGATGTTAGCGTCATGTTTTTCTTTGATGATACGTTGGAAAGCGTCTTCGCCCAATGCCGGGTTTGCGTTACCTAATGTATTGTTAACTAATTCAGAAGTAGAAATGACACCATCAGCTACTTTCACAGCAGGGATAGTAACCACTTTCTTACCGATAGTAGCTTTAAATTCGAGGTACAGTTCAGACTTAGCCATTTCAGGAACATAGTCGAAGGAAGTTTTCATTGTGTAGCTACCGCCCATCTTGTAAGAGATAGTCTGGTCGTTACCTTCTACTTTTTCACCTTGGAAAGTCGCTGGTTGGCCTTTAGCTTCGCCACCATTCCATTTCAAAACCGGAGTTACTTCTACAACTGCTTTCTTGTTGAAATACTTTTCCGGGAATTTTCCGTTAATGGTTGCAGGAACTTTACCACCTACTGCCTCCAGCACCTGCGGAGTAACAGTGAAGTAATCAGCTGATAATTCACCCATTTTTTTGCTGCAAGAAGAGAATAATGCAACAACCATTGCCATGAGTAAAGGCAAGTACAACTTCTTAGTCATTTTAGGTATAAATTAAATGTTTGTAATTGAAATATCGTCGTATTCACATACACCTTTCTGTCTAGTACAGAAAAAGTAACGCAAAGATATTAATTCTTAATATAAATATAAGGATAAGGGGTTGATTTTATCATAATTTAATGAAATTAGCGCTCTTTTTCTTTCCGGTACTTGATATTTCGGGGATGATGTTCAATGATCTCACTGCGAAGCATATTACGGTCGATATGCGTGTAGATTTCGGTTGTAGCAATAGACTCATGTCCGAGCATGCATTGAATAGCCCGCAAATTGGCTCCGCCTTCCAGTAAATGAGTGGCAAAAGAGTGGCGGAAAGTGTGCGGGCTGATATTTTTGATGATACCTGCCGTTTGTGCTAATTCTTTAATCATGTGGAAGATCATTATTCGTGAAAGTCCTTTGCCTCTCCGCTGGCTGACAAATACAAAATCTTCATATTCTTTTTTTACTTCGATCCGGTTACGGTCGGTGAAGTAGAGTTTTATCTCGTTAATGGCACGGGGGGAAATGGGCACAAGTCGTTGTTTGCTGCCTTTTCCTTCCACTTTGATGAAGCCCTCGTCGAAATAAAGATCGGACAGCTTGAGGTTGACAAGTTCTGATACGCGAAGTCCGCAGCTATATAAGGTCTCTAATATAGCCCTGTTTCGTTGCCCTTCGGCCTTACTGCGGTCGACGGCAGAGATAATCCGATCGATTTCTTCCACCGTCAGCACCTCAGGGAGTTTGAAGCCTATTTTGGGCCCTTCCAGCAATTCGCTGGGATCAGCCTCCAAATAATCAGCCATAAGCAGGAAACGGAAGAATGATTTGATCCCTGACAGGATACGGGCCTGCGAACGGGGATGGATACCAATATCATGTAGCCCGGCTGTAAAACGTTGGAGATCAGACAGGCACACTTCCAGAACGTTGATGCCCTCCAAGGTCAGGAAACTCATCAATTTATCCAGGTCTGTAAGATAGGCTTCCAGCGTGTTGGGAGATAAAGACTTTTCCAGTTTGAGATACTGCTGATACTTTCTGATTATCAGTTCCTGTTGTTCCTTCTTCTTCTTTTTTTCGTTGATTTCCATTTCTTTTTTCTACCTTTGCTCCGCGAAGATAGGCTGCACCTCAGCAGAATACAAATAAATTTGTTTCTACATTCGGTTTGCACTATCTTTGTGGCTTGAAATATTGTTCTTTGGATACAAAGGTATAAAAAAAGAGGATTACGCGATGAAGATACAAATTATTAATGGCCCGAATATAAATCTGTTGGGTAAGCGTGAACCTTCCATATATGGAAGCGTTACATTTGAAGATTATTTGGCTGAACTTCGCAAAAGATACACTGACGTGGAGATCGACTATTTTCAATCGAATATTGAGGGAGAGATGATTGACTGCATACAGCAGGTAGGATTTGACGTGGACGGGATTATTCTGAATGCGGGTGCTTATACGCATACTTCCATTGCTTTGCAGGATGCTATTCGCTCTGTGACGTCTCCGGTTATCGAGGTGCATATCTCCAATGTACATAGTCGTGAGTCTTTCCGGCATGTGTCGATGATTGCTTGTGCCTGCAAAGGGGTGATTTGCGGCTTTGGACTGAACTCATATAGGTTGGCGCTGGAGGCATTGTTAGAAAATAAATAAGGTATAATATATAATAGGTAGAAAGACTATGTTATTGAAACAGACTAAGATTGTGGCTTCTATTTCGGATAGACGTTGTGATGTGGATTTTATAAAACAGCTCTTTGAAGCTGGAATGAATGTGGTGCGTATGAATACTGCGCACGCCAGCCGTGAAGGTTTTGAAGCTCTGATTGCAAATGTACGTACCGTGTCCAATCGTATTGCGATTCTAATGGATACGAAAGGACCGGAAGTCCGTACGACTGCCAATGCAGAACCGATTCCATATAAAATAGGTGAGAAAGTAAAGATTGTAGGTAATCCGGAACTTGAAACTACCCGTGAGTGTATTGCTGTTTCATATCCCAATTTCGTACACGATTTGAATATCGGTGGTACGATTTTGATTGACGATGGTGATCTGGAACTGGAAGTCATTGATAAAACCGCTGATTATTTGCTTTGTGAAGTGAAGAACGAAGCTACTTTGGGAAGCCGTAAGAGCGTGAATGTTCCGGGTGTTCGTATCAATCTTCCTTCCTTGACGGAAAAAGACCGTAACAATATCCTTTATGCTATCGAAAAGGATATTGATTTTATCGCTCACTCTTTCGTGCGCAATCGTCAGGATGTACTTGATATTCGTGCGATTCTGGATGCTCATAATAGTGACATTAAGATTATTGCCAAGATTGAAAATCAGGAAGGCGTAGATAATATTGATGAGATACTGGAAGTAGCCGACGGCGTTATGGTTGCCCGTGGTGATTTAGGTATTGAGGTCCCTCAGGAACGCATTCCGGGAATCCAGCGTGTGCTGATTCGTAAATGTATCCTGGCAAAGAAGCCGGTGATCGTTGCTACGCAAATGTTGCATACGATGATTAACAATCCTCGTCCTACTCGTGCGGAAGTTACTGACATTGCCAATGCAATTTATTATCGTACGGACGCTTTGATGTTGAGTGGTGAAACTGCTTATGGTAAGTATCCGGTGGATGCGGTGAAAACAATGACTAAGATTGCGGCTCAGGCTGAAAAAGATAAACTGGAAGAAAATGATATTCGTATCCCGTTGGATGAAAACAGTAATGATGTTACGGCTTTCCTTGCCAAGCAGGCTGTAAAAGCTACATCTAAGTTAAAGATACGTGCGATCATTACCGACAGTTATAGCGGACGTACAGCACGTAATCTGGCTGCTTTCCGTGGCAAGTATCCGGTATTGGCTATTTGTTATAAGGAAAAGACGATGCGGCATCTGGCTCTTTCTTATGGTGTGGAAGCGATCTATATGCCGGAACTCGCAAACGGGCAGGAATACTATTTTGCAGCCCTGCGCCGCCTGTTGAAAGAAGGACGTTTGCAGCCAACGGATATGGTAGGCTATTTGAGCAGTGGTAAAGAAGGTACGCAAACTTCCTTCCTCGAAATAAATGTGGTGGAGGATGCGTTGAAGCATGCGGAAGATACCGTATTGCCTAATAATAACCGTTATCTGTAAAAAGAACAGGCTGTATGCAAGAGACTGAATCTATTGACGAATATATTCTGCAACATATTGATCCCGAAAGCGATTATTTGAAAGCGCTGTATCGGGATACGCACGTAAAATTGCTTCGTCCCCGTATGGCTTCCGGGCATTTGCAGGGGCGGATGTTGAAGATGTTTGTGAAGATGATTCGGCCTCGGCAGATACTGGAGATCGGGACGTATAGCGGATATTCCGCTCTTTGTCTGGCGGAAGGTTTGTCGGAGGGCGGAATGTTGCATACCTTTGAAATAAATGATGAACAAGAGGACTTTACCCGTCCGTGGCTTGAAAAATCGCCATTTGCAGATAAAATCCGTTTCTATATAGGTGATGCCTTGGAACTTGTTCCCGATTTGGGCGTTACGTTTGATCTGGCTTTTATTGACGGTGATAAACGTAAATATATTGAGTATTACGAAATGACGTTGGCTCATCTTTCCGAAGGAGGATATATGATAGCTGACAATACGTTGTGGGATGGTCATGTGTTGGAACAACCCCGTAATACGGACGCCCAGACCATCGGCATTAAGGCTTTTAATGATCTTGTAGCCAAAGATGAACGGGTGGAGAAAGTAATATTACCCTTACGTGATGGGTTAACGATTATAAGAAAAAAGTAAAGGAGTAGATTTATGGAAACAACTAGACAGAATAAGATATCCCGCTTGTTGCAGAAAGAACTGAGTGAGATATTCCTGTTGCAGACAAAGGCGATGCATGGGACGTTGGTATCGGTTAGCGCTGTGCGCATTAGTCCGGATATGAGTATTGCCCGTGTTTATCTCAGTGTTTTTCCTTCTGAGAAAGCAGAAGAAATGGTGAAGAATATCAATGATAATATGAAATCCATTCGTTATGAACTGGGTACTCGTGTTCGTTATCAGCTACGTATTATCCCTGAACTGAAGTTCTTTGTGGATGATTCGTTGGATTATATCGAGAAGATTGACTCATTGCTGAAATGAAATAATTCATTGCAGAGGTGAATTTCCCCTTCTATATAGCCCGGCGTTATCTTTTTTCGAAAAAGAAACATAATGCTATTAATATCATATCCGGCATTTCTGTGTGCGGAGTGGCCCTTGCTACATTGGCGTTGGTCTGTACACTCTCTGTTTTTAACGGCTTTCAGGATATGGTGGCCAGCTTTTTCACCGCTTTCGATCCGCAGTTGAAAATTGTGGTTCGTGAAGGGAAGGTTTTTGACGGGCAAGATGAACGGATTCGCGCTGTTTGTGCGCTTCCCGAAGTGGCTGTATCTACAGAAACGCTCGAAGAGAATGCAATGGTACAGTATAAAGACCGTCAGACTATGGCTGTTTTGAAGGGTGTAGAAGATAACTTTGAGGAACTGACCGAGATTGACAGTATACTTTATGGAGCCGGTGAGTTTCTCTTGCATGATTCGATTGTGAATTACGGGATTATGGGAGTGGAACTCGTGGCCACTTTAGGTACAGGATTGGAGTTTGTCGATCCGCTCCAGGTTTATCTTCCCAAACGGAATGCCAAAGTAAATATGGCAAATCCCGGTGCTTCCTTTAAACGTGACTATCTTTATTCTCCCGGAGTGGTGTTTGTCGTGAATCAACAGCAGTATGATGGTAAATATATTCTTACCTCTCTTGATTTTATCCGACAACTGCTGGATTATACCACGGAGGTTTCTGCGATAGAGCTGAAATTAAAATCCGGTGCAAACGTCTCATCTGTACAATCTAAGATCGAAAAGATGTTGGGAGATGATTTTGTTGTTCAGGACCGTTATCAGCAGCAGGCGGATGTGTTCCGTATTATGGAAATTGAGAAACTGATCTCCTATCTATTTTTGACTTTTATCCTTATGATTGCCTGTTTTAATGTGATCGGTTCTCTTTCTATGCTGATACTGGATAAAAAAGATGATGTTGTAACATTACGCAGTCTGGGGGCTAATGATAAACTTATTTCCCGGATATTCTTATTTGAGGGACGTCTTATTTCTCTTTTTGGTGCTATCTCCGGTATTATTCTCGGATTAATTTTATGTTTTATCCAGCAGAAATTTGGCGTAATTTCGCTAGGTGGAGGCGGTGGTACTTTTATCGTGGACGCCTACCCTGTCAGTGTTCATGCGTGGGATGTTGTGCTTGTCTTCATAACCGTTCTGACTGTCGGATTCCTTTCTGTGTGGTATCCGGTACGCTATTTGAGTAAAAGACTTTTATAGTCGGATGCGGAACTTCTCTTGTGGAAACTTTCCTATATTTGAAAACTTTTAAAGCCTTATTATTTTATAATTGATGATATACTTGTATATTTGACTCGATTTTGTTAATTGAAAAGTAATCTGTACAATAATTCGTGAGAGTGAAAAGTGAAGACATAAGCAAAATTGCAGATGGCGATGAAATGGTTTTTACCCGTTTCATGGAGCATTATTCTACGCGCTTATATTATTATGCTTATGGCTTGTTGGGACAGAAAGAAATGGCCGAGGAAGTAGTGAGTGATGTCTTTTTCGAGGTCTGGAAGAACAGGAAGGGGTTGGTGCAGATTGAATATATGAATGCCTGGCTGCAAACAATCACCTATCGCAAATCAATCTCGTATTTAAGAAAAGAAACCGGGAAGAATGAACTTTCATTTGATGAAATTAGTGATTTCTCTTTTGAACCCGTGCAATCGCCCGATGAGGAAATTATAAGTAAGGAAGAGGTGGCAGAAATAAATAATGCTATTGAAAAACTCCCGCCCAAATGCAAGCATGTCTTTTTTCTGGCAAAGATAGAGGGACTACCTTATATTAAAATAGCAGAGATGCTTGAAGTCTCTGTACAGACGGTGAATTATCACATCGCTTACGCAATAGAAGCGCTATCTAAAAGCTTGAAGATAGCTTCTCCAAAAAAGAAATAATCCGAAGGGGCTCGGAAGATTCTCTATTTTTTCTTCCCTAAAAAAACTACACGCTATTCTAAGGCACGTTCTATTTTTTTAGAAAAAAACGAAAAAAAGTTCGTTTTTGACCTAAAGATTTCTTTTTAAGTTGCGACTATAATAATAGAACAACTTAAAAAAGAATATGAATTTGAAAGAATATAACCGTCTGACTGATTTATTTGGTAAACTGAATTCCCGGGAGAATACTGAGGATGAGTTTGCTGCTATGTCCGAAGGCGAGAAATTGAAATTCTTTTGGAAAGATTGCATGCCGGAAAAAATTGATGCATCTTCTATTATAGAGAAGACACAGCAAAAAATAAAACGTGATGCTATGAGACGCAGAAGAAATTACTTCTTGGTTGCTTCTGCTTCGATTGCCGCTTCTGTTCTGATTTGTATTTCAACTATATACTTCCTGAACCAGACCGGAGAGGAAAAGCAGAATTTTCAGGCAATGGTAGAGCAGATGGAGAACTCGGCAATCGATGAAGTGACTCTGATAACTTCCAAAGAACAATTGAATCTGGATGAAAATGCTTTTATTAAATATACGAAAGAAGGAAAGGTGGCTGTTAATTCACAAAAAGTGGAAGAAGAGAAAGAAGAGGGAGGAAAGGTTGCAGAGCTGGAAGAATACGACCAATTGTTGGTTCCGGCAGGAAAGCGTGCTAAGATAGAACTCTCTGATGGGACTTTGGTCACTGTGAATTCTCAGTCGAAAGTGATTTATCCACGTCGTTTTAAGGGAGAAACTCGTACAATATATGCCCAGGGAGAAGTTTTTTTGGAAGTAGCACACGATAAGAAACATCCGTTTATTGTAGAAGCCAACGGTTTTAATTTGCGTGTTTTGGGAACTAAGTTTAATATCTCAAATTATGAAGGTGAAGCTACGAACATTGTATTGGTAGAGGGCTCGGTAGAGGTGACTGATAAGAATGAGAAAAAAGCACAATTGGTTCCAAGTGATTTGCTAAATATTACCAACGGCAATATCGCTTATCAAAAGCAAGTGGATGTTACCGGATATATCAGTTGGGTGGATGGAATACTTATGCTGGAAGGAAATAATCTGTCTGAGATTACTAAAAAACTGAGTAAGTATTACGGTATATCCATTCAATGTAATCCCGAAGTGGGCAAAGAAAAAGTTTATGGAAAACTGGATATCAAAGACAATATAGACGAGGTGCTTAAATGTATTCAGCAAACGCTTCCATTTGTTATTGTAAAAGAAGGAAAAAGTATATACTTAAATAAATAACCGTTTTAATTAATCTAAAAAATGAAAATACTTATGAAGGACAAATCTACGTAGTAATGACAAAAAATCGGATAAATATGGCTGTATTTATCCGATCGTAATTCCTTAGTTAAATCAATAAATCCAAAATTGTTAACCTAAAAAGAAATTTTTATGGTAAAGAAAGCTATTTTCCCTAATCTAAAGAAGAAAGTTAATCTTTTTTTGATAATTAACGCCTTTTTTATGATTCCTTGCTGTGCTTTGGCTGAAACAGTTGCTAAATGGGACTCAGAAAAAGACTTGTTCACAGTACAATCAAATAATGTGACCGTAAAAGATGTATTAAATTACATTGAAAAAAACAGTAAGTATATTTTTATTTATTCGGAGGGCGTTCAGAAAACGTTGACGGATAAAGTCTCTATTTCGGTTGATAATAAGAAGATCGATGTTATTTTAAGTGAGTTGAGTAAGAAAACGGGATTGAAATATAAGATTGTCGGGAGACAGATCACGATTTCTAGGCCGGAAGTGGAATCCCCTCAGCAAGATACAAGAAAAGGTGTAAAGGCAACGGGTAACGTGAAAGATGATAAAGGTGAGCCATTGATTGGCGCCTCTGTTCTTGTGAAAGGAACTACTAACGGAACTATTACCGGGATAGACGGAGACTTTACACTGGCTAATGTCAAAAAGGGCGATATCCTTGAAATCTCATTTTTGGGTTATAAAACTACCACTGTTACTTTCCAAGGTAGTAAAGTTAGTGTTATTTTGCATGAAGATTCAGAAACTCTTAGTGAGGTAGTTGTTGTGGGATTTGGTGTGCAAAAAAAGGCATCTGTGGTAGGCTCTGTGGAATCTATCAAACCGGCAGAACTGAAAATACCGTCCAGTAGTTTGAGTAATGCTTTTGGTGGTCGTATTGCCGGTGTTATCACGATGCAGCAGAATGCTGAACCAGGTGCAGATGGGGCTAGCTTCTGGATTCGGGGTGCGGCTACCTTTAGTGGTACTACTAATCCGCTAATCTATATCGACGGTGTGGAATCGTCTACCGATGACATGAATGCTCTGCCGCCTGAGGCTATCGAAAACTTTTCTGTATTGAAGGATGCTTCAGCTACAGCATTGTATGGTGCCCGCGGTGCCAATGGGGTTATTCTGATTACTACCCGTTCGGGTAAGGATATGGAAAAGGCCAGAATTAATATCCGTATTGAGAATACATTCTCACAACCTACCCGTACACTGAAACTAGCGGACGCAGCTACTACGATGGAGACGAGAAACGCAGCGGTTTGGGCTAGGAACCCGGAAGCTACGGCTTTTTATACGCAGGAGAGAATAGACAATACTCGTAATCGAATTAATCCGTACTTGTATCCGGATGTGGACTGGGTGGATGTTCTGTTCAAGGATATGTCTATGAACCAAACAGCTAATATCAACGTAATGGGTGGTACAAGTAAAGTCGATTATTTCCTGAGTGCTACGTTGAATAATGATAATGGCCAATTGAAGCAGGATAAGAATAATTCATTTGACAATAATCTGCAAAATCTACGATATTCTATTCAGGGTAACATTGGCGCATGGCTGACTAAAACAACAAAAGCTACCATACGTCTTAATACACAGATTGAACAATATACCGGACCAACTACGAGCGTACCGGATCTTTATCAGTTTGCATTACGTGCACCGAGTATGTATTTCCTCCCTTACTATCCAAATACTATTAATGCCGATCATGTTCTTTTCGGTAATAGCTATGAAAATGCTTCTGAGGGTTCGGGATACCACATGAATCCGTATGCTGAGATGGTGAGAGGTAGACAGCATAGTGCAGCTTCTACTATCAACGCTAGTTTGGAATTGGAGCAGAAACTGGATTTTATCACAAAAGGATTAAGTTTTAAAGCATTGATTAACTTTAAAAACTATTCGTACACATACTACAGTCGTACGTTTAATCCGTACTATTACAGATTGGATAGTGCAGACCCATTGGAATCTGGAGGATATGATTTCCAATATACATCTATGAATCAAGGTAGTACAGCATTGACTTTAGCCTCAAATGGCAGTTCGGGAGATCGCTATATGAATATTCAGGCATTACTGAATTACCAGCGTACGTTTGCCAACAAACATGATGTGGGAGCTCTGTTCGTTTACTTACAACGTGATTACAACGTTAATAATCCCGGTGACTATTATGCTACACTGCCACAGCGCAACCAAGGTATTGCCGGTCGTGTGACGTATGCTTACGACGGGAAATATCTGGCTGAAGCTAATTTTGGCTACAATGGTTCCGAGACTTTTCAGAAAGGCAGTCGTTTTGGTTTCTTTCCTTCTTTTGCAGTAGGTTATATGATTTCAAATGAAGAATTTTTTAAGCCACTTAATGGCATTTTTACTAGTTTGAAATTGCGCGCTTCTTATGGCTTAGTGGGTAATTCCGATATTGGCAGTGGTCGTTTCCCCTATCTAACTAAGGTAAATCTGAATGGTGGTGGTAGTTATCAGTTTGGCAAGAACTGGGATAACTCGGCATCTGGAACTTCAATCAGTACATACGGTGCTGATAATGTGACGTGGGAAATTGGTGAGAAATATGATATTGGGGTAGATATGACTTTATTCAAAGATTTGAATTTCACTATTGACTACTTTCGGGAGAATCGTAAGAATATCTTTTTGCAGCGCCAGACCATTTCAGTTGAAACCGGTATCACTGGTACGGCTCCTTATGGAAATTTGGGTCGTGTGAAGAACGAAGGTCTGGATATGTCGTTTAATTATAATCATTCATTCAATAAAGACTTTTTTATTTCGGCGCGCGGTACATTTACGCTTGCCAAGAATGAGTATGTGGAAAGAGATGAACCTCCTTATGAATACAGTTATATGTCACAAGTGGGACAACCGTTGAACAATTATTATGGCTACATAGCCGAAGGTTTGTTTCAGAGTGAAGATGAAATAGCTGATAGTCCAACGCAAGAGTTAGGGACTTATAAGACTCAGGTAGGTGATATCAAATACAAAGATTTAAATGGTGACGGTAAGATTGATGGTACCGACAAGACTTACATCGGTAATCCCAGTGTGCCACAGATTATTTACGGTTTTGGTGCTAGTATGCAATATAAGGGTTGGGATGCTTCGTTCTTCTTTCAGGGTGTTGCCAAACGGGATATTATGTTACAAGGTATCCATTCGTTCACTGGAAATACACACAACCTGATGCAATGGGTTGTTGATAATTACTGGAGAGAAGATGGTGCGAATCCAAGTGCTGAGTATCCTCGTCTGACCAACGGCTCGAACCCAAATACAACCGAGCCCTCTACTTATTGGCTTAAAGATGGATCATATATACGTTTGAAGAATGTGGAACTAGGTTATACATGGAAGTTTCTGCGTGCTTATGTTGCAGGTGCAAACTTGCTGACGTTTTCGAAGTTCAAGATTTGGGATCCGGAGCTGAATACCCAGAATGGACAGGCATATCCTACACAACGTACTGTAAGTGTTGGTTTGCAAATGACTTTTTAAACAATAATTATTATAATGACTTTAAATATTACGACGATTATGAGAATTAAAAATATATTCATGGCAACTTTGCTGGGCGTGATGCTGCATTCGTGCGAGTTTCTGGATGTGGTTCCCGATGATACTTCGACTCTAGACGATGCTTTTAAGACAGAAACTAATGCCGGCAACTTTATCTATGGTTGTTACAGCGTAATGCCTGCTTTCCTTGATTTTCGTAACAACGAAGCGTGGGCAACTACTCCCGAAATGATCGGTTCTCCGCATTGGACTTCAGAATGGTTCTATTATCTGATAGTGCAACGATGTAACTATAGTCCTGCGTATGGTGGTAGTGCTTTATGGAAGAATATGTATGATGGAATTCGTAACTGCTGGATTTTTCTCAATAACATAGATAAAACTGTGCCTGTGAAATGGACGCAAGAAGAATTTGAAAAAAATAAAAAACAATGGATTGGTGAAGCATATTTCCTAATAGGGTATTATCACCTTTGCCTAATGCAGGCATATGGGCCAGTGGTGATATCAGACCAATTATTGGATTCGGATGCCCCAGCGGAAGAAATGATGCAGACTCGCCGTCCTTATGATGAATGCGTAGAAAGAGTTGCGGCTTTTTTTGATAAGGCGTTGGAATACCTGCCGGATTCATATAATGATTCTAACTTGGGACGGGCTACTAGTATAACTGCAGAAGCATTGAAAGCACGCTTGTTCCTCTATGCGGCAAGTCCCTTGTATAATGGTAATACTGATTATGCAGATTTTAAGAATAAAGCAGAGTTTGGTGGCGAGCAATTGATTTCTACCACCTACGACAAGGAAAAATGGAAAAAGGCTCTCGATCAGTATGAAAAGGCTATAACGAAAGCGGAATCTAAAAATTTTAGATTATATGAATATACCGGTAATACTAGTGGATTAACTGATTTTGATAAAGCTGTAGCCAATAGTCGCTATAAGATTGCTGCCGGTTGGGACTCTCCCGAATTAATCTGGCCGTATACTGGAAGAAAAGAAACCTTGGGTTATAGTAACGGCTTCAATTATCATGCCATCCTTCATGGTATTTCTAATGAAACTGTTCCTATTGGTGGACTGGGTACCACTTTGTGGACTGCTAGGCTTTATTTGACCAAGAATGGCAAAGAGATAGACAAAGACCCGAACTATGATTATACCAACTGCATGCAGGTGGATAACGACGAGGTGCTAAAACTTAACAAAAACCGTGAGCCGCGTTTCTATGCCGACTTGGGATATGACCGTGGACCATATGAAATCAGTAACGCGAATGGTCTTGATACTATTACTATCAAGATGAGGTTTCAGGGAAAAACAGGTAGTAGTTATTACAATCCCGAAGAAGCGCATGGTGCAAAAGATAATGCAAGCGACCAACTTTATGGGGGATATGCTATCAAGAAATTAGTAAATCCGAAAACTACAATTCAGGATGGTAACAATAATGTAGCAGCTTATCCGTTCCCTATTGTCCGTTTGGCTGAGTTGTATTTAGGATATGCTGAGGCATATGTTAATTACTATGGAAAACTGGATGGAAAGGGAGCGGAGTACTTTAATCTTATTCGCAAACGTGCCGGATTGGGTGGCATAGAGGAAACCCATCCGAATGCAACACCGGAAGAGTTAATAGAAGCAGTGCGTCGTGAGAAAACAGTAGAGTTCATGTTTGAAGGGCAAATGTTTTGGGATTACCGTCGTTGGAAGATTGCTAAAGAGGCATGGAGCGGAATGGAAGGTGGTATGCCTGCCTTGAATGTTTACGGTACAACAGCTGAAGAATTTAATAAGGAAGTTAAGGCAGACATGATGCCATTCGTATTTAAAGAAGAAGGCTACCTCTATCCGATTCAGCAGGAATATTTGAACAAGAATCCGAAATTGGTACAGAATCCTAATTGGTAATTGAGTTGCCATAAACAGACATATACATATCACACTTTCCCTTAATTCCCTTATATAGGGGAAGTGTGATTTACTATACAAAACACAAAAAACTGATATATAAATGATAAAAAATTATTTCCTGCTAGGAAGCTTATTATGTAGTATGGGTGCCTTTTCTCAGTCTACCGTATGGAAACATACCGGATGGGAAGCTCGCATTTCAGACAAGGGCTATCTGGAACAGATTATCTTTAAGGATAAGAAAGGTAATGACACCATTCCTTTCTTTCGTTCTGGGCAAGGTAACTGTGGTCCTTCTTTTTATGCTGAAATCAGTGGCAAAGAAACTACCGCAGCTTGGATACCTGACGGATATCTTTCTTATCGGAGCACGATAGACCAGGTGGAGTGCCGTCTAACGTATCAGTCATGGAAAGGGCAGCCGGCTTTGAAAGTTACTCTTGAAAACAAAGGGAATGTACCTTTTCAACCGACAAAGGCGGGACTGAAATTGGGAATCGATACTTATATGGATAAGTATCCGGACTGGTTTGGAAAATATTTCCCAACGCTGATGCGCAATGAAAAGACGCACTTCTACGGTTATCTGCAAACTCCTGCAGGACACGCTTTGGGAATTGTATCGCCACAGCCTGTAGCTTCATGGAGTGTGGCTTACAATCTGGGTTATCAAGATCCACCTCCACATTGGTTTATGGGGCACCGGATAGAGTCATTAAATCTGGATTTGATGAATGCATTACCTTTGCCCGAACGCAATCCACAAGATTTGTGGATGCTGAAACAAGGGGAGATCAAGAGCTGGACTATTGTGCTCATGGATATAAATCCGTTGGGGGAATTTGAACACGTTATACATAAGGCGACTGGCATACCGATGATCTCTATTGATCGGACGACTTATGTTCCGGGAGAAACCGCATCTTTTGAAGTTCTGTCTGGTTCTAAAGATATCAAAGTGTTGGATGATAAAGGGCAGGAGTTGAAGGTCAATATCCGGACACAGGGAGAGGGAGTAAAGCAAGTGTCGTGTGTACTGCCGGATGTCGGGTTGTATACAGTACGTGTCAGGGACAATGGAAAAGAAACAGAAGGTATTCTTTCAGTACATCATGACTGGAAATGGACTATGGAACAGGCACGTCGGAATGCTTTGAAATATCACCAGAAAGCTACTTCACACATAGAAAGTTGGTATGGCTTCCATTCTTCTTTTATTGCTGCACAATATTTTCCGGATGAACAACTGGATAAAGCTTTACGTGATCGCTTTGATTATTTATTCGGCTTGTTACATGATCAACAAAAGATGGAGCCTAAGTACCACGCTTCACGCATACAGAATACTTCGGGGGCAATAGGTTTGTTAGTAGACAAATATCAAGCTTATGGTGATATAGCCGACTTACAGAAGGCTTCTCGTTTGGCAGACTGGTTGATGAACAATTGGCAACGTGAAGATGGTGCCTATGTCAATCATCATATTATTTATACCAGCGTTATCTATGTAGCGAAAAGTATGCTGGAACTTACTTTGGTCGAACGTGAGTTAGGCAAGAAGAATACTGTATGGGCAGAGGCGGCGGAGCGCCATTATCAATCTGCCAAACGTGCTATCGACCAGTTGGTTGCTTCACAAGGTGACTTTGAAACAGAAGGAGAACTTACTTTTGAGGATGGAATGATTTCCTGTTCTGCACTTCAGATTGGAATGCTGGGATTGATGCAGAAAGACGAAAAGGTGCGTAAACATTATACAGACGCTATGTTACAAATTCTGGAGAGTCATGATTGTCTTACCCAACTGCGAGTCCCCGATGCCCGCCGGAGGGGTGGAACCATGCGTTATTGGGAAGCACAATATGACGTGCAGATGTTGCCGAACATGTTCAACTCTCCTCACGGTTGGAGCGGCTGGCGTGGTTACGCTACCTATTATGCTTATCTGCTGACAGGTGAAGAACGCTGGTTGAAAGAAACTTATAATGCGATGGGAGCTTTTTCTCATCTGATTGATTATCGTACAGGAAATCTTCGCTGGGCATTTGTTGTAGATCCGTATCTGAAAGTAAAACAGGCTTGCAGTGCTGATACACATGTGACACAAGATTCATTGAGTTTTGGAAATCCACATCCTGAACTCTATGATACACGCGAATTTATTATAGGTGAACAATATGTGAATATGGTTAGTGATTGGCAGACAATTAATACACAGGATAACGATGTGCACGAAGTATTCAAGTGTATTGCTGAATCTATGCTTACTAACGCCTTTATTGTAGAACGTCCGGACGGCTCGGTTGTCGGATACAACTGTATTATTGAAAAGCAAGGAAATAAACTGAAGGTCAAAGCAAATGAGAAGCAAATAACTAATCTTCATTGTAACTTGAAGCATCCATTCACAGTCGTGTTTGATAAAGTAGATAAGGTGCTGGAGGCAAATTATTTGGGTTGGGCATTTGGAACGGATATCTATCAATAGAATAAAAGGATATATTTTATGAATTTCAAATTCCATATGGCGGTAGGGGAATTGCTCTGCTCATCTCAAGAGAGTTCGTACATAGTTTGATCGGCAGAATGGCTGAATTATGGTGGATAATAAATAAAGGCGTAGAAAGAGAACCAGTTCTCACTCTACGCCTTTGTTATTAGATAAATTATGAATTTACTTCACTTCCCAAGTATCATTAGTCATCAACAGCTCTTGGAAATTGTGGTATTTCTTTTTGCCTTTGATTTCTTCGATTTGTTCTGTAACTGCATCATTGTAGGTCGGAGCATCTACATCGCGGATTACACCGAGTGCAATCGGGAAGTCGGGACCTTCCATCAAGGCCAGTTTCAGTTGAAGTGTATTGTCCTGGCAGTGTGCATCGTGGATAAGAATATCTTTTTCTGTGATACCGTTTTCACCGAGTTTCACTACTTTCAGTCCGAAACCTTCCTGCATTAATCCGAATTCTTTGTTTTCACCGAACAACATCGGTTTACCATGTTCCAGATAGATCGCGTTCTTGGCACGTCCTTCTTTGGTTGCAACGCTGGCATGAGTTCCGTCGTTGAAAATAACACAGTTTTGCAGAACTTCGACAACCGAAGCACCTTTATGAGTGGCTGCTGCTTTCAATACTTCTACGGAAGCGGCACCGTCTACAGCGATACAGCGTGCAAAGAAACGTCCACGTGCGCCGAAAGCAAGTTCTGCCGGATGGAATGGGTCTTCTACTGTTCCGTAAGGAGATGATTTACTGACAAATCCACGTTCGGAAGTCGGTGAATATTGTCCCTTGGTCAAACCGTAAATGCGGTTGTTCAGCAGAATCATATTCAAGTCAATGTTACGGCGGACAGCGTGGATGAAGTGGTTACCACCGATTGCCAGGCCATCACCGTCACCGGAAATCTGCCAGATAGTCAAATTGGGATTAGCTACTTTGGCTCCTGTTGCAATAGCAGCTGCACGTCCGTGTATAGTGTGGAAGCCATACGTATTTACATAGTAAGGTAGACGGGAAGAACAACCGATACCCGAAATTACGGCAATATCATGCGGAGCTGTTCCCAATTCGGCCATAGCCTTATGCAGTGAATTCAGGAAAGCGTGGTCACCGCATCCCGGACACCAGCGGGGCTGGCCTGATTTATAATCTTGTACGGTATATACTTTATCGCTCATCTCTTATTCCTCCAATAATTTAGTAAATGCATCTATCAATTCTCTCGTAACGAAAGGCTGTCCTTTCACTTGGTTGAACTGGCTGATGTTCAGTCCGGGCACTTTCATGCGCAGGTAACCTGCAAATTGTCCCAAGTTCTGTTCAGCTACCACGATCTTTTTATATTTACGTAATACGTCAGCCGTGTTCTTCGGTAGCGGGTTGATGTATTGGAAGTGGGCGAAAGCCACTTTCTTTCCATGTTCGCGCATATAGTCCATAGCCAGACGGAGATGGCCGTAAGTACCACCCCAGCCTACAATCAGCAAATCTGCATCTTTGTCGCCCAATACTTCGAGCTCGGGGATGTAGTCTGCAATTTTGTCCACTTTGGCTTGACGAAGGTGAACCATTTTATTGTGATTTTCCGGTTCGGTAGAGATTGCACCTGTTTCGTTACTCTTTTCAAGACCACCGATACGATGCATGAAGCCCTCTGTTCCCGGGATAGCCCAATAGCGTACACCAGTTTCTTCGTTACGTTGGTACGGAGTCCAGTTTCCTGCCATATCAGGAGTTACATACGGTGGATTGATAGCAGGATATTCATCCAAGTTAGGAAGTTTCCAGGCTGCAGAGCCGTTGGCTACAAAAGCATCAGTCAACAGTACAACCGGAGTCATGTGTTCCAAAGCGATTTTAGCTGCCATATATGCAGCATCAAAACAGTTGGTCGGTGATGTTGCAGCAATGACGGGCATCGGGCTTTCACCGTTACGTCCGTAGAGAGCTTGCAGTAAGTCGGTCTGTTCTGATTTCGTAGGAAGACCGGTAGACGGTCCGCCACGCTGTACGTTGACGATCACTAGTGGAAGTTCGCCGATAACGGCAAGGTTCATTGCCTCACTTTTCAGGCAGACGCCCGGGCCGGAAGTCGTAGTTACTGCCAGGGCACCGGCAAAAGCTGCACCGACAGCAGATGCACAACCTGCGATTTCGTCTTCGCACTGTACGGTTTTTACGCCCAGTGATTTATGTTTGGCTAATTCGTGCAGAATGTCAGTGGCCGGAGTGATAGGATAAGAACCCAAGTAGAGTTCCAGACCAGCTTTCTCGGCTGCAGCTATCAAGCCGTATGACGTTGCCTTATTACCATTAATATCTGTATAAAGTCCTTTGGATTTTGGAGCTTTGCTTTCGATCTTATAAGTAGAGACAGAAGCGTGAGTGTTGGCTCCGTAGTTGAAACCGTCGTTCAATACCTTGATGTTGGCTTCTGCAATTTCGGGCTTTTTGGCGAATTTCTCGCGCAGCATTTTCTCGGCTGCTGCCAGGTTACGGTTGAACAACCAACAAACTAACCCCAGCGCGAACATATTTTTACAACGGAGAACGGATTTGTTGTCCAGTCCTGAATCCTTCAGGCTTTCTTTACACATGGAAGAAATAGGCACTTCAAGTACTTCTTGCTTAACACCCAATTCTTCGAAAGGATTGTCAGTCTTGAATTGTGCCTTTTCTAAATCTCTGGCTTCGAATGAGTCGGAGTCGGTGATGATAAGTCCTTGCGGTTTACAGAATTTGATTTGTGTTTTTAGTGCGGAAGGATTCATTGCTACCAATACGTGACAACGGTCTCCGGGAGTGTAAACTTGCCCGGCGCCGATGTGTACTTGAAAACCGGAAACCCCGGTTAACGAACCTTGCGGAGCGCGGATGTCTGCCGGGTAATCGGGGAATGTACAGATGTCATTTCCTACCGTAGCCGACATGTTCGAGAAGATGTTGCCGGCCAGCTGCATGCCATCGCCGGAGTCGCCGGAGAAACGTACTACGACTTCCTCCAATTCTTTAACCATCATTTCGTCTGCCATAATTTTTATTACTATATTTAATTTAAAAACTATTTTTACTTTCAATTTGTGAGCGCAAAGGTCGGAAAGTTAATCGAATTATCAAAATAAATCGAACTTTATTGTCCTATTGACGCCAAATATTTGAAATATCTGAAAGGAACCTGTATTTTTATTCTTGTTAAATCGACAGAAACCGTTATCTTTGCAAGCAAATTTGAAGCGGCCTTGTAGTTCAACGGATAGAATAGAAGTTTCCTAAACTTTAGATAGGGGTTCGATTCCCCTCGAGGCTACTACAAAGAGGAATCTATAGGAAGTTGTGTTGTAGGCTTTCATGCTGTATCAAGTTTTAAGTTTTACAATAGCTTCTTTCAAGATTAACGTCTTATAGCTTATATTTGTTTTAATAATCAATAGAAAAAGCCTCTTCCGAACATCCGGAAGAGGCTTTTTCTATTTCTGGACTTTATTATTCTTCCGTAGCTGCCGGTACTACAACTTTTTTGTTCTTCATCATGTTGTATGCAATCGGAGATGCAATGAACAGTGAGGACAATGTACCGATAACAACACCGAGAATCATTGCGAATGCGAAGCTGCGGATTGAATCACCACCGAGGATGAAGATACACAGTAACACGATCAATGTACTCAATGATGTATTGATAGTACGTGCAAGTGTAGTGTTCAAAGAGTCGTTGAACAACTGACGTTTGTCACGTTTCGGATACAGGCCGAAGAACTCGCGCACACGGTCGAAGATTACCACTTTATCATTAATAGAGTAACCGATAGCCGTCAGGATAGCACCGATAAATGTCTGGTCAATTTCCAGAGAGAACGGCAGGATGCCCCAGAACAGTGAGTAAGCACCGATAATCATAATGGTGTCACAACTCAAGGCCACAATAGAGCCGATACTGTAAGCAATGTTACGGAAACGGAGTAGGATGTACAGGCCGATAGCAAGCAATGCCAATACAACAGAGTAGATAGCACCTGTCTTAATATCGTCTGCGATACTTGGACCTACTTTCTGTGAACTTACGATACTACCACCGGTATGATTGTCACGATCGATGAAAGTTTCCAAAGAAATGTTTTGAGTCAGTACCGGTTTCAGAGTTTCATACAAGTATGATTCAATTTCTGAGTCCACGTTGTTACCTGCATCTTCGATGCGGTAGTTTGTGCTGATACGTACTGTTTTCTTATCTGTACCGATAGCGATAACACTTACGTTAGCATCACCGAACTTGCTGGCAATTAGCTCGCGTACTTGTTCCGGTTCAACCGGGTTTTCGAACTGTACCTTGAAGTTACGTCCACCGGTGAAGTCGATACTCTGACTCAAGCCACGGATTGCAAATGAGCTGATACAAACGATAATTACTGCACTGACGATAATAAGGGACTTCTTGTTCGTACCCATAAAATCGAAACGTGTATTGGTCATCAGGTTCTTTGAAATCTTAGTTGTAAATGTCAGCCCCAGCCACTTATCTTTACTCATGAAGTGTTCGTAAACCAGACGAGTCATGAACACAGCTGTAAAGAAGGATACAAGGATACCGATAATCAATGTCGTAGCAAAACCACGAATCGGACCGGTACCGAAGTTGAATAGGATGATACCTGTGATGATAGATGTCAAGTTAGAGTCAAAGATAGCCGAGAATGCGTTGGAATAACCGTCAGCAAGTGCTTTCTTCACTCCCTTACCTGCGCGAAGTTCTTCTTTTGTACGTTCATAGATAAGTACGTTCGCATCCACTGCCATACCCAGTGACAACACCATACCGGCAATACCGGACATTGTCAGCGCAGCCTGGAAGGACGAAAGGATTCCCAGTGTAAAGAAGAAGTTGAGGATCAATGCCCCATTGGCAACCATACCCGGGATGATGCCATACATAGAGCACATATAAATCATCAACAGAATCAAAGCAACAACAAATGAGAAGATACCCGCATTGATAGATTCCTGACCCAGTGACGGACCTACGATATCTTCTTGTACGATGTGAGCCGGAGCCGGCATCTTACCTGATTTCAATACGTTAGCTAAGTCCTTTGCCTGCTCCGGAGTGAAGTGACCTGTAATCTGTGAACGTCCGTCTGTGATCTCAGTGTTTACGTTCGGTGCAGAATATACATAGTTATCAAGAACGATAGCGATAGCACGACCGATATTCTGTTTGGTCAGTTGAGCCCAACGGCGTGCACCGTCAGAATTCATAGACATGCTGACAGCCGGTTTGCTGTACTGGTCGAATTCGTCTTTGGCATCTGTTACTACGTCACCTTCCAACGGAGCTTTGCCGTTGCGTTCGGTAGATTTGATTGCATACAATTCGAAAGTCTGACCTTTTTTGTCAAATTCGGAAGGAGAAACACCCCATTTCAGACGGAGGTCTTTTGGAAGTTCTGCTTTGATTTCCGGCATAGCCAGATATTTGTTAATGTCTGCAGTGTCCTTGTAGTTTGCATATCCGATAACCGGGCCCTGCCCACTAGAGTTTAATTGCAGTATAGACAGCAAAGGATACTGTTTCTTGATCTCTTCCATGTTCGCAGCAGTTGCATCATCTTGTTTGGCGTCTCCTTTCAGAGCGGCAGCAAGGCTGTCGGCAGCACTTACGGCTTTCTTAGTCGGAGTTGCTTCGGTAAGAACAGCAGCTTTTGTAGTGTCTGTTGTAACAGAATCAGTAGTTGTTTCCTGAGTTAACACTGCACGCAATTTAGCGTCTGCTGACTGCATAGCCGGAAGAATTTCTTTGGCGGTATATGTTTCCCAGAATTCCAGGTTAGCCGAACCTTGAAGAAGTTTTCTCACACGTTCCGGTTCTTTGATACCCGGCAATTCTACCATGATACGTCCCATTTTGTCTTCCAGGCTCTGGATGTTCGGTTGAACCACACCAAAGCGGTCGATACGGGTACGAAGTACGTTGAATGAGTTCTCAACAGCCGCTTTTACTTCTTCTCTCAATACTTTTTCAACTTCCGCATCCGTTGATTTCTGGCTAACTTTGTCTTTCAACTGTTGTGTAGCGAATAGTTCGGAAAGTTTCGCGTCCGGAGCAATTCTGTGGTATTCCTTGACAAACAGGGTAATTACATCATCCTGACTGTTGATAGCCTGTTTTGCTGCTGTTGCCAATGCGTTATTGAAAGCTTCGTCCGGCTTGTTGTCAGCCAGTGCTTTAATAACATCAGGTACAGAAACTTCAAGGATAACATTCATACCACCTTTCAGGTCCAAACCTAAACTAATCTCCATTTCACGACATTGTTTCAGCGTCCAGTTACCCAGCCAGACCTTCTCATTGGAGAGAGAGTCAAGGTAGTCTTGTTCTACTTTCATGTCGCCGTTCGCAATTTCTTTCGCCTTGTTGTTATAATGGCGTGTTACGAAGGAGAAGGAGAGGTAGAACACGCATACCAGCGTGAGTAATACCGCAAAAACCTTTACAAATCCTTTGTTTTGCATTTTACTTTTAATTTATGATGATTACTTTTTTAATTTAATTTTCAGTTAAATTCTGTCGTACACAAGTTCTTTTTGCCGCATACAAGGCTGCAAATATAGTTTTTTTTTCACATTCATGTGTAATAAGCCCTCAAATATTTGATGTTTAAGGGCTTTTTTACCGATTTATTTCATTCCTCTGTTTTTCAGCAGTGGCTCCATGCTCGGTTCTGTGCCACGGAAATTTTTGTAGAGAGTCATCGGGTCTTCGCTGTCACCCTTCTCCAACACGTTCCGACGGAACAATTCGGCGGTGTTTTTGTCGAAGATTCCATGCTCTTTGAAAGCTTCAAAGGCGTCGTTATCCAGTACGTTAGCCCACAGGTAACTGTAATAGCCGGCTGCATATCCGCCGATGATGTGATTGAAGTAAGTCACACGGTAACGTGGGGCAATTTCAGAGATAAGATTGAGCTTGTCCATAGCTTCTTTTTCGTACGAAACAGCATCTAAATTCTTTACATCTTTCAGCATGTGCAGGTTCATGTCAAGGATAGCGGCAGCCAGCAGTTCGGTAGTCATGAATCCCTGGTTGAATGTTTTCTGCTGAAGTATTTTTTCGATGATTTCATCGGGGATTACTTTACCGGTAGCATAATGCTTGGCATACATTTTCAACACTTCCGGTTCGGTTGCCCAGTGTTCGTTGATTTGAGAGGGAAGTTCTACAAAATCACGTACAACATTGGTGCCGGAAGTTCCTTTGTATTTGCATTGGGTGAGCAAGCCGTGCAGTGCATGTCCGAACTCGTGAAACAGTGTTTCCACTTCATCCATTGTGAGTAGAGAAGGGGTGTCACCTATCGGTTTGGTAAAGCTGCAAACATTGCATACTAGCGGACGGATTGGCCCACTTTGTTCGCGGTAGTTGCTCATCCATGCTCCGCCGCTTTTTCCAGGACGTGGAAAGTAGTCTACATAGAAGATACCGAGCTGGGAACCATCGGCGTCTTTTACTTCAAACACTTCTACATCAGGGTGATAAGTAGGGATATCTTCTAGCTTGCTTAGGGTGATACCATATAGTTTATTAGCTACGGCAAAAGCACCTTCGCGGACATTTTCCAATTTGAAGTAAGGTTTCGTGTCTTCTTCGGACAGGTTGTATTTCTCTTTTCTGAGTTTTTCGGTGTAGTACCACCAGTCCCATGCTTCCAGTTTTTCACCTTTGCCTTCCTTGTCCATAAGTTGCTGAAGTTCTGCGGCCTCCGATTTCGCTTTTGGCAGGGCGTAGCTCCATAGATTATTCAGGAGGTCCATTACGTTATTAGCATTTTTAGCCATGGTTTCGTCTAACACGAAGTTGGCATAGCAATCGAAGCCCAATAAGTTCGCCTTTTCCAGACGGAGGGAAATGATTTTGCTGATTACTTCTTTATTGTCGTTCTTATCGTTATTATTTCCACGGTTGATATATGCTTTATACATCTTCTCACGGAGTGGGCGGTTTTCTGAATACTGCAGGAAGGGCAGGCGGCTGGCGTTATGTAGAGTAAACAACCATTTTCCCGGTTGTCCGGCAGCTTTAGCCTCTTCGGCGGCACTTTGGCAGAACCATTCCGGCAGGCCGGCAAGGTCTTCCTGCTTGTCAACGAAAAGTTGGAAAGCATTATTCTCGTTCAATACATTGTTGCTGAAGGTGATACCGAGTGTAGAAAGTTCCTTGTTGATTTCACGGAGACGGGCTTGTTGTTTTGTGTCGAGGTTGGCTCCGGAGCGGACAAAGCTTTTATAGGTCTTGTCTAGCAGTCGTTGTTGTTCTATTGTCAGGTTCAATGAGTCTTTTTGTTGATAGACATCGTTTATCCGTTTGAAAAGTGTCTGGTTCAAGGAAATATTATCTTCGTGTTCCGAAAGAACCGGAGCCAGTTTGATAGACAACTCGGTCAGCGAATCGGTCGTTTCTGCGTCTGTCATATTGAAAAAGATAGCACTGACACGGTCTAAAATGGGAGCACTGTTGTCCAGCGCTACGATTGTATTTTCAAATGTTGGAACTTCCGGGCTCTCGATGATAGCCTCGATGTTCTGATTTTGTTCTTCGATACCTTTCAGGAAGGCGGGTTCGTAATGTTCCAGTTTAATCTTATCGAAAGAAGGAACACCATACTCTGTTTGAAACTCTGTAAAGAAAGGATTACTTTCTGTTTTTGTAGTACAGGAGTACATCATGCAACTTGCAGCTAAAATGGTTAGTGTTTTTTTTATCATCATAAGTGTTTTATATTAGAGTTTACAGTTCTTATCGCTTGCTGATATGGCACCAGATAGGGTAGTGGTCCGAAGCCTTTATAGATCGGTCTACGGTGCAGTTATAAGCTTTCAGGTTAGGGCTTATCAGGATATTGTCGATACGGAAATAGAATTTGTTCTGATTATACGAGATTCCTAATCCTTTGCCGGATTGGGTAAATGCGTCGTCCAATTTTTGAGTCAGGATACGGTGAGTATACGAGATAGAGCCGTCGTTGAAATCACCACACGCTATAATAGTCGGATATTTGCTTTCTGTAATGGCTTTGTTTACGGAGTCTGCCTGCGAAGCGCGGATGGCTGACGCTTCCGCTAATTTTTTGACCAGTTGCCGAAGTCCGGTTTTGACCTTCTTGGCGTTCGGGTCCTTAATCATATCCTCATACATTCCCCGGTCTTCCTTGGTAAGTTTGTTGGACTCCAAATGGTTGTTAATCAGAGTGACTGTGTCATTATTCACTGCCAGCACATATTTGACGGAACCATTGTATGTACTTTCATAATCAATGGGAGATACTGAAAGTATGGGATATTTAGAAAAACAGGCAAGCTGTACGTCGCTTCTGTTTTGTCGGCGAACGGAATAATAGGGATATGCTTTCAATGCTTTTTTGATGTCTGCTTCTGTCAGATATTTCTTATTCTGCGCTGCATTATATTCTTGCAAACAGATAATATCTGCTTTGCTGTTAACCAGGTATGATAAGATTGGATTCTTTCCGTCTTTCTTTTCCAAATTGCTGAAATTCATTACATTATAAGAAAGAATTTTTATACTTCCTTCCGGGATTGTCTTGGTAGTGGAATTGAAAGGAATATAGGTCCTTATCTGCGGAAAGCAAACCAAAAAACCGATTAGCGGTACTAAAGCATACCGGTAATTGATGAATACCCAGAAAATGATAAAAGCGATATTGATTACCAAAAATAGTGGAAATGCAAGCCCCAGTCCGGAGGAAAGCGGATTCAATTTCGGATTAAGATAAGGACTGTAAGCGCTCAATATCAGCGTTCCTACGAAGAAAGCGTTGATAGCTAATATCAGATATGCGACAATTTTGCCAATATGTTCCATCTTATTATCTTTTGCTTGCATCGAACAAGCTTTTCTTTTCCTCCGTCGTCAGACTGTCGTAACCGGATTTTTTCAATTTATCCAGAATGCGGTCTATTTCGTCGGACTGTGCTTTTTTATGGGCGTTGTAATCATAATCTTTTTCACGACTGGTCGTGCCTCCTCCGTAATGTACTTTCATTTTGGGTTTGTGTTTCCATGTCTTTTTCTGGAATAGAGAGATAAAAGCGTCCAGAAGCCAGTTGATCCATGCGGTCAGATCCGCCCCTTTGCTTAGGCTGGCGGCAAACCAAAGTCCGGCAAGAGCACCGCCCAAGTGAGCGATATGTCCTCCGGCATTGCTTGACGTGATAGATAATACGTCAATTCCTATAACAACGAGTGCCAGATATTTGAGACGGATTGCGCCGAAAAGAAAGAGTTGTACCCGGTAATTGGGCTCACGGTAAGCAGTGGCAGCCACAATCGCCAAGACGGAAGCCGAAGCTCCTACTAGTGTAGAAACTGCTACTTCCTGATTGAACAAAGGAAATACATTGTAAGCAACCATATATAATAAACCTCCGAGGATACCTCCCAATATGTACAAACCTCTTAAATGCTTTGCTGAAAAAAAGTGTAGAAACAAGCTTCCGAACCAATACAACCAGAGCATATTGAATAGGATATGCAGAAGACCGGCGTGCATGAACATATAAGTGATAATCGACCACGGTTGATGAAAGAACCGAATAAAGGAAGCCGGTAAAGCGAATATGCCGAATATATCGGGTATACTGTGCTGAAATAGTTGCAAGAAAACATTGATTAACGTGCCAATGATAAAAATGCTTACGTTAATGTAAATCAGCTGGATAAATATATTCCCTCTTCTGAATGTCTCTTTTAAATCAGTTATAATATGTCCCATTGTTTTTACTTTTTTTTCTCCAATACAAAATCAGAATAAGCCCGAATAGCATTCCACCCAAGTGAGCAAAATGAGCTACATTATCTCCGGCACTGTTGGCTAGTCCTGCCCATAACTCAATCGCAGCATATCCGATAACGAAGAATTTAGCCTTGATAGGGAAAGGCAGCGGGAAGATAAACAGTTGGTTGTTGGGATACAACATTCCGAATGCCAGCAAAATGGCGTAAACGGCTCCTGAAGCACCTACGGTAGTCATCATGTTGAGATACTGGTCCATAGAAATGATGCCGTAACCTATTAAGTTCACTTCCGTGTGTTGGCTCAGTTCCGTTATGTACTGAATATATTGAACCCCTTCCTGAATGAGTCCTGCACCGATACCGCAAAGGATATAGTAAAACAGGAAACGTTTGGGACCCCAGGTTTGTTCGAGAATCGGTCCGAACATGAAAACGGCAAACATATTAAAAAATATATGGCTGAACCCGCCATGCATAAACATGTACGTGATGAGCTGTGCCGGATTGAAATCACTTGCGAGGAAAAAATGTAATCCTAGATAATTAGCTAAATCTATACCGTAACGTTGGGCTACAAGCGTTCCGAAAAATACTAATACATTGATAATTATCAGGTTTTTAGTTACAGTTGGCATCATTTTAAATTCTGAATATTTAGATACTAGATGCAAAAGTACGAATAAATTCTGTTTTAAAGCATGAAAAAGACTTCCTATTAGCTCTTTTTCAATAAATTGCTGCGTTTTTTTTATGTTTTTATTTGATATGTTGTTTTGTTCGGCTATATTTGTGGAATCAATCCATTGTGGGATAATCTTTTGTGTAACATATATATTAATTAATCATTTTACGTATTATGAATAAGTCTGATCTTATTAGCGCAATGGCTGCTGAAGCTCAAATGAGCAAAGCCGATGCAAAAAAAGCACTTGATGCTTTCATCACTTCAGTTACTAATGCTATGAAAGCTGGTGACAAAGTATCTCTCGTAGGTTTTGGTACTTTCTCAGTAAGCGAAAGAGCTGAAAGAACTGGTATTAACCCTTCTACAAAGGCAACTATTACTATTCCTGCAAAGAAAGTAGCTAAGTTTAAAGCTGGTGCTGAATTGTCTGCAGCTGTTGAATAAGATATCATAGTTGAAAGAATTTAGAAAGAGGAGACGTATACGTCTCCTTTTTTTGTATCTTTGCGCGCAAGAAACAACTTGATTATGAAGATAGAAGATAAACTTGTAGCGTCCGTCATTAGCGGACTGAAAGCACTCTACAGTCAGGAAGTCCCTGAAAAAATGGTGCAAATCCAAAAGACCAAAAAAGAATTTGAAGGACATCTGACGCTGGTCGTGTTCCCTTTTCTGAAAATGTCAAGAAAAGGACCGGAACAGACGGCGCAGGAAATCGGTGAATATCTGAAGGTGAACGAACCGGCAGTAGCAGCTTTTAATGTGATAAAAGGTTTCCTGAACTTGACTATCGCATCGGCTACGTGGATCGATTTGCTGAATGAAATTCAGGCTGACGAACAATATGGTCTGGTGAAAGCTACCGAAACTTCGCCATTGGTGATGATTGAGTATTCTTCTCCGAATACAAACAAACCTCTTCATTTAGGTCATGTGCGTAATAACCTTTTAGGTAATGCATTGGCTAACATTGTGGCGGCAAATGGTAATAAGGTAGTAAAAACAAATATCGTAAACGATCGTGGTATCCATATCTGTAAATCCATGCTGGCATGGAAGAAATATGGAAACGGTGAAACCCCGGAAACTTCCGGCAAGAAAGGTGACCACCTCGTTGGCGATTATTATGTATCTTTCGATAAGCATTATAAAGCGGAGGTAAAGGAACTTATGACTGAGTTTGCGGCACAGGGAATGAGTGAGGATGAAGCTAAGGCGAAAGCGGAAGCTGCTTCTCCCTTGATGCAGGAAGCTCGTGAAATGTTGGTGAAGTGGGAAGCCGGCGACCCGGAAATACGCGGATTGTGGGAAATGATGAATAACTGGGTGTATGCTGGATTTGATGAGACTTACCGGAAAATGGGTGTCAGCTTCGACAAGATATATTATGAATCCAACACTTATCTCGAAGGGAAGGAGAAGGTTATGGAAGGGCTGGAAAAAGGTTTCTTTTTCAAAAAAGAGGACGGATCTGTTTGGGCGGATCTGACTGCTGAAGGTTTGGATCATAAGTTGCTTCTTCGTGGCGATGGTACATCTGTTTATATGACGCAAGATATCGGTACAGCTAAACTTCGCTTTGCAGACTATCCTATTGATAAGATGATTTATGTAGTAGGTAATGAGCAAAACTATCATTTTCAGGTGCTTTCTATTCTGCTTGACAAACTCGGTTTTGAGTGGGGCAAGAGCTTGGTTCACTTCTCTTATGGAATGGTAGAGTTGCCGGAGGGCAAGATGAAATCTCGTGAAGGTACGGTGGTGGACGCTGATGACCTAATGGAAGAAATGATTGCCACTGCTAAAGAAACTTCACAGGAACTTGGCAAATTGGATGGTTTGACACAGGAAGAAGCTGATGATATTGCCCGTATCGTCGGTCTGGGTGCATTGAAATATTTCATTTTGAAAGTAGATGCGCGTAAAAATATGACGTTTAATCCGAAAGAGTCTATCGATTTCAATGGTAATACAGGCCCGTTTATTCAATATACTTATGCTCGTATTCAGTCTGTGCTTCGTAAAGCTGCCGAATCGGGTATTGTGGTTCCCGGCCAGATTCCTGCTGGTATTGAATTGAGCGAAAAAGAAGAGGGGCTGATTCAAATGGTTGCCGACTTTGCTGTTGTTGTCAAGCAGGCAGGGGAAGATTACAGCCCGTCTATTATTGCGAATTATACTTATGATTTGGTGAAAGAATACAACCAGTTCTACCATGACTTCAGTATTTTGCGCGAAGAGAACGAAGCGGTGAAAGTGTTCCGTATCGCTCTGTCGGCTAATGTGGCCAAAGTCGTGCGTTTGGGTATGAGTTTACTGGGTATTGAAGTACCTTCCAGAATGTAAGACATTCTCTGAACAAAATATCTTTCTACGGGGTTTCTTCATTATGTATATAATGAATGGAATCCCATTAGATCATTTTATAAATATGTTGCGTGTCATATGATTCCCCTCTCTCTTTGTTTGATAGAGTGTATACCGATAGGGGATTTAAGGTAGGATAAAGTAAAAAAGAAAGGCAGACAAAGTTCAAGCCTTGCCTGCCCGATTCTGTTTCTTATGCTGATAATTGTTATTTCTTAGGATACTTATACCAGTCTTTAGCTTGTGCACCATTAGATTTAACCCATGTCGCAAACTTCGGATACGATTCGTCTATTCTTATACCTTCCTCGGGGATCGGGAATTCACTAACCGGCATATTGAGTGCAAACGGCATCAGATCTATTGAAACATAATATAAATCTTCTTCTGGCCTGGATACGTCTTTTCCTGTTCCTAATAATGAAAGATCGGCTTTATCAGTAGGAGGATATTTTACCAAGTGCACTTCTCTACCTCTGGCTTGGCCAGATCCTACGAAGATAAACGGATTGTAAGGTGGCAATATACTTTTCGAAGTAACATCATTTACTTGGATAGTTACAGTGTATTTCCTGGCTTTTTCTTCTTTATTATCAAATATTGCCATATTATCAAATAGCAAGATTGTAGGATGTGATTGACCAGCCTCTGTTTCTCCGGGCATATATTGGGATTTGGGCGCATACGAAGGGCTTTCAATAGTAACTTTGCTAATATCGCTATTAGTAGTGTTATGCAATTGATAACCAAAACCATTCACTAAATAACCTCCACGATGTAATGGAGTGAACTCGTCAACAACCTTATAGATACGATTAGTCAGTATTGATTTATATACTTTACTGGTATATCGTATCATTACGTCATTCATATCGTAATCTCCCTGCTCCGGCCATAAGTCTTCGAATGTCAATATCCCGGAATAAGAAGTATAGTTGTCTTCATCAGTTGGACCTTCCGGATCTGTTGGTAACTCGGGAATTACACCTTCATCAATAGCATCTTTTTCGGCTATGTGAACATAGAAAATTGCATCACAGTAATCGAGGTCTATGTTGTCCTCAAATCCGATAGCAACAATCTGATTAGATTTACTGTCCCGTAACGATATGGTTCTTTGTCTTTGTACGCCATCCTTTCCCGGTTCATTCAAAATTGTGGTGGAGTATCGAGGGCCCATTCCTTTTACGAGATCGCCTTGTGAATCTCCGTTTGAAGGTGTGCTTCTGAATCCCATACCTTGCAGATACCAGCCAATAGTGACGCCCTTAGGAAATTTGTCTTCAAATTTTCCCGTGTCTTCATTCCAGTATTTTAGTTTAACTTCATCACCACAGACTAAAGCTCCTACTCCGGCTGTTTTATAAATAGGAGAAGCATTTGGGAATGCTAATATCCTTTTGATGTTTTCTATGGTCGGTATTTCGCTGGTCGGATAAGTGTAATACCCTACTGTATTATACCATGCGGCACTACTGTTAACAAATACTAGACTAACTTCTGTATCTTTAGTGATAGGGATATCTGATATCATATCACCATTAAAGAACTCAGGATAGTTATCATGAATGTTCCTTCCTCCCGCTTTGTCGAAGATGCTTTTTATATTATAAAGTACATCAGCAGGAGGAATATTCTTTTCTTTTGATAAGTTATTGGGACGTCCGTTGTCATCCCAGTCCATACCAGGCAGCAGTGTCCAGACATCCAAATATTTGTGCTGATTGGCTGTTGTCCCTCTGCTTATCGGGGTTGATGCTTTTTCAAGCAGGGACTTAACATAGTCATTTTGGTTGAAAGAAATACGATGATCGGCGTTAATTGTTAGTTTTACCGGAGATGCTGTACCTAGATAGTCGGATGATAGCCATACTTCTGAGATATCAGCCGGTATACTTATTCCATCTTCACTAAATTTACCATGTTTGTCAGTTGCAGCCCGATAAAAGGGTTCTACTTCTTTTTTCTTCCAACTACCATCTTTGTCATTTACTTCGATCGGATCTTGGTCATAAATCTCAAAAAGAACCGTATATTCTTCCTTAAAGCCATAGTCAATATCTAAGGCTAAACTTTGATTCATGTCGAAATCAAAGAACTGTTCTTTGGGAATCTTCTCGGGTTCTTGAAATAAATCACGTTCATTGTCTACACAACTACATATCAATGGGATACAAAATATGCCCATTAATGTCTTTACAAATATTGTTTGTTTCATATGTTAATGAAATATAAAGATATTAATGGGCAAATATAGAAATAAACCGAAAGCTTTCCAAAAGATATTTACCTCTTTTTTGCAAATTTCTTTTTTGGTGCTGAGGTAACACCTTTCTCGTCCTGTATCCTGATTAATTCCATGCAACTATGCAGGCTTAAATCTTGTGGGACAATATCTTTAGGAATCTTATAGTTATTACCTTTATATGCTATATATGGTCCGTAACGACCATTCAGAATTTCCAATTCTGGTTCTTCTGCGAACTTCTTGATGTGGCGTTCGGCTTCCTTTGTGCGTTTCTCTAGAATCAGTTGTTCCGCCTCTTCTAAAGTAATTTCCATGGGATCCATCGTTTTCGGGAGCGATACATACACCTTATTATGTAGTACATACGGACCGAAACGACCAATACCTACACTGACTGTCTTTCCTTCATATTCGCCTAACGTACGGGGCAGCTTGAACAATTCCAGCACTTCTTCCAATGTGATCGTTTCTATGGACTGACCTTTTTTCATTTGTGCAAAACGTGGCTTTTCTTCATCTTCCGCCGTACCGATTTGCGCCATAGGACCAAAACGTCCGATTTTTACCGAAACAGGTTTACCTGTTTCCGGTTCCTCACCCAAAATACGTTCGCCTACTTTATGTTCAGTCTTTATTGCCAAAGTGTTTTCTACTGACGGGTGGAATTGGTCGTAGAAGGTTTTCAGAATTGAAGTCCATTTCACTTCTCCTTCGGCAATTTCATCGAACTCTTTTTCTACACTAGCTGTAAAGTTATAATCCAGAATATCAGGGAAATATTCGGTGAGGAAATCATTTACTACCGTTCCGGTATCCGTAGGGAATAACTTGGCCTTTTCTGTTCCGGTAATTTCAGTATGATTTTCGTCTTTGACTTGTTGGTCTTTTAATGTCAGCACATTGAACATCCGTTCTTCTCCGTCTTTATTGCCTTTTTCCACATATTCGCGATTCTGAATCGTGGAAATGGTAGGCGCATACGTAGATGGGCGACCGATTCCCAGCTCCTCCAATTTACGTACAAGACTTGCTTCGGTATAGCGCGGTGGGCGTTGGGTAAAACGTTCGGTTGCAACGATAGGACCGTGTTCCAGTTTCTGACCTTTTTTCAGAGGAGGCAACAGATTACTTTCATCCTCTTGTTCATTTTCATCGTCATAAGATTCACGGTATACACGCAAGAATCCATCGAATTTAATAACTTCACCGATAGCTGTAAAGACTTCACTACTACTGCTAATTGATATTGTAACAGTTGTCTTTTCCAGTTCCGCATCTGCCATTTGTGAGGCAATGGTACGTTTCCATATCAAGTCGTACAGTTTTTTCTCCTGCGCTGTCCCTTCGATGGACTGGTTTTCCATATAGGTAGGACGGATTGCTTCATGTGCCTCCTGTGCCCCTTTGGTTTTCGTTTCAAAGTGACGAGGATGCACATAACGTTCACCCATCATTTTGATGATAGCATCCTTACTGCCTATGGTTGCAAATTCCGACAAGTTCACGGAGTCGGTACGCATATAGGTGATAAATCCCGATTCGTACAAACGTTGGGCAATCATCATAGTTTGCGCCACCGTATAGCCTAATTTGCGTGCAGCTTCCTGTTGCAATGTCGAAGTTGTGAACGGAGCAGGAGGTGTTTTCTTTAACGGACGGGTAGTAATATCTTCGATAGCAAAATTAGCTCCTTTACATGCGTTGAGGAATGCTTCTGCTTCTTTCTTCGTTTTGATACGGTGGGCCAGTTCGGCTTTCATCTCCACTAGTTTCCCATCAGTGTCGGGCACAAGGAAAACGGCGGTCACACGGTAAGCTGCTTCCGATTTGAAAGCATGGATTTCGCGTTCGCGCTCAACAATCAGTCGAACGGCAACCGATTGTACACGTCCTGCCGAAAGCGCCGGTTTCACTTTTCTCCAAAGTACAGGAGACAGTTCAAAACCTACGATACGGTCCAGAATACGTCGTGCTTGCTGTGCATTCACGAGGTTAATGTCAATATCACGTGGTTGTTCGATTGCTTTTAAGATAGCACTTTTCGTAATTTCATGAAATACGATTCGTTTTGTGTTTTCCGGTTTTAGTTTTAAGACCTCATACAGATGCCAGGCTATCGCTTCTCCTTCGCGGTCCTCATCGGATGCGAGCCATACGGTTTCTGCGTCTTTAGCTTCTGTCTTCAGTGTGTTAACCAGAGCCTTTTTGTCTGCCGGGATTTCGTAGCTGGGTGTAAAATTCTTCTCTACGTCGATGCTGAATTCTTTTTTCTTCAGATCGCGTATGTGTCCGTAACTAGAAAGGACTTTGAAATCTTTCCCAAGAAACTTTTCAATCGTTTTTGCTTTTGCCGGAGACTCGACAATGACAAGGTTTTTCTGCATAATTCTTTCTTTTATAATGGCTTGTACCACAATATTTGGGCACAAAAGTAAAAAAAAAGATTCTCCCTACCTTATAATATAAGGAGAATCTAATGTTTTTTAGTAAAATAACGTCAGCCCGATATAAATCAGTTATAACTATAAATTTTCTTTTTCAGCGTATAGGAGTATTCGTAGGAGGTGGAAGAACATACCAACGGTTATGTTAAATTCATGTTTAAATAGGTTCGAAATTAATTCGTATTTTATATACGGAAGAAAAAGTACTCTACTTATAATTAGAATTTGAAATAAAATATGTTAAGTTAATAATCTGCTTCATTTGAAGTAAGGTCAACAATTAATGGATTTGTTGGTTTTTAACAATACTGCAAAGTTAGATGAGGTGTGGAAAACAGATGTGCAATATTCTCCAAATAAGGTGCACAAAATGCTATAAAACGCTTTGTGATAGTACAGGAAGCCACTTTTGAAGTTGTGGGTAAATATGTTTACATTCACTAGGAAAACCTATCGGATAAAATAAAATGTTGGTTAGTATAGATTAATATCTGTATATTCTACGTACATTTGTCTCGTTAGTATTTTAGTTTTCGTTTAACAACTGTTGAACTATCGATTTATATATGTTGAACTATCGTTTGACAGTTGTTGAACGAAAACTGACTAGACGATGAAGTAAATAGTATATGAGGATGAAAAGAATAATCTTCCCCAATGAAAAACAAATGAGTAATGAGTGTTAATTATGACCTTTACGAAACACCTAATCCTGACAAGGAAGGGGAAGTGTTGCCTTTACATGCACGTGTGCTATTGAAGGGTAGTTATACTGCCGAAGAATTTGCAGATCAAGTTGTAGCATTTCAGCATATGCCTCATGCGCAAGTGGTGGGTATCATAGAAGCTATTTCGAAAGAATTACAGCATTTGCTTTTGAAAGGATTTTCCGTTGAATTGGGTGATATTGGCTATTTTACTCTTTCTTTGAGTGTGGACAAAGAAGTGACTGAGCCAAAATACTTGCGTTCACCATCAGTATCTCTTAAAGACATTAATTTGAGAATAAACCGTCAGTTTAAGAAGGATGTTGAGAGTGAATTGGTATTGCAACGTTATCATTCTCCCTTTCGTGTGAAGAATCCGTGTATTAACCGACAGGATTATGCTTCACTTGTCGGAAAGACAAAAACACAGGCATTGAAAGATATAAATGCTTTTATTGGGCAAGGTATTTTGAGGAAGTATGGGACAGGACGTTCGGTGGTCTATATAAAGGCTGAATAAAATAATAAAAGAATTTTTGCGATAGATTAGAAAGATAAAATCTGATTGATAAAACTAGTTCCGGCTTAATCTATTACACACGTCAATGTAGTCAGATTAAGCCGGAACTGATTTTAACTCTTTAATAAAGAGTACATCTATATTCTATCACTCTTTACTCTTGCATAATAACTTCTCCTACGACTTTGATTAATTTGAGTTCTTCCTGATATGCATCCTGAAATAGTTGCCAGATCATAACTCCGCCAAAATCATTATCCATTACATACTGGCATTTTTTCCGGATAGTTGGTCGTCCATTATAATATGTTTTACCGAATTGGTCAGCATCGGCTATTTCTTTTATATCATACGTCTTTCCGAAATGAGTAAGTATTCCATTAAAGCGGATAGCTCCTACTTCATCCTTATTGACATCATTGTCCCATGAATAGCCATAGAATGGCAGACCGCCGACAATCTTTGATTTTGGAGCTTGGAACTTGGTTATCCAGTAGTTCATATCATTTACAAAATCGTTGTAAGAGGCATGTTGTCCCGGTGTGGACGAGTTTCCCATTACCCTGTCATAGCTCATAATATTGATATAATCAAAGTACTCCTGCCATTTAGTGGTATAGTCTTTCCAGCAGATTACAGCACAAGTCATTAACATATCGGCACTTTTGGCTTCGTGTAAAGCTTCGGCGAAAGCTACGAGTGAGTTCGTGTTCCAGTGGTTATAATCTTCGTAGTCAATATCAAATCCGTCGAGCTGGTTGGCTTGGGTGAAATTCACAATGTTGGAAACTAATGCGCTTCTTGTTTCTGCATTGTCGATAGCAGCTGCAAATTCACCATTACTGTTTTTGTTAAGAGAAATCAGCACCTTTACCCCGTGCTCCTTTGCTTTTGTGCGGATTTGGCGTAGTTTATTTTCTGGTACCTTGTCTGTATTTAGCGTACCGTCCGATTTCACATGTGCGAAACTTACGTTGATGTGTGTCAGATACTCCCAGTGAATATTATCGAATTGCGCATCAAAATCAAAGTCATGTGCAGGCAAATAACCGATAACGACCTTATGTGATGTCTCCGGCTCTTCCTGTAATTCAGGAAGCAGAACCGTATATTCGGAGGTTAGTTGATAGTCGCTGCTTGTCACGGTGAACTGCTGTTCTGTTTCCCAACGTTTCACTTTCTGGGGATCGGGGGAGATACTTGCTCCCCCTGATAATTGATAATTGACTCCTGTGATTGCCTTTCTGTTTGTAATACCGCTGATACGGATTACTTTGTTTTCATCATTGATGTTTCCTCTGTAATAAGTACCACCGCATTGTAATGTGAATTGTGCGATTTTGGCTTCCGGTTTGCCGGCTATTGCTTCCGAGTCGTTGCAACTTATACATACGGAAGTTATCAGCATAAATATAATTTGTAGTAATATCTTCATTTTCTTTCTTTTTGAGTGATTAATTGTTATTCGTCTCCCCATTCTATTGGAGCGGTGTATTCCCACCAGTCGTAGGTAGCTGTTCCTTTAGCTACCCCCAGAATGATTTGGGCGTTAGTCCCATAAGCTACTCCGGTGTAGGAAGGGATAGAACGTAGTAGTGCTCCGTCCAGATGCCATTCCAGTTTCATGCTTCCACTGGGGGTACCTTCCAGAATGTTCATTTCCACGGTGTATTCGGACTTCTTGTTGTTGAATGGATATTGTATGACACCACCGTCGGAAGTACCGCAACGGGCATTCTCACCTTCTCCTTTGAAGAGCATCCACCGTATCTCTTTTTCTCCGTAGAGGAAGTAAAGCTGGCATTGGGCATCGTTGCTGCTTGCGCTGATGTGGAATTTGTAAGAGCCCGGTTTCATGCCCTCACGGGAGATACGGCAATTGGTTCCTTCATAGGCAAAGTTTACTGCGCCGTCTGCGAATACCGGTTTGCCGGCAGTAATAGTCCATTCGTTATCCACAAAGGAATGACGTTCCGCTTCCACTTTATTCCCTTGTTTTAGAGCGATGACTTTCACGATAGGTTCGCTTCCGGCCTGTGCCTTACTGGAGATTCGGAAAGTTGCTTTCAGTACGGACGAACCGGTGTTTTCCTGCAAGTTGATTACTATATCATCCGTTCCATTGTACTCAGTTTTTGCAAATGAATACCATTCATCTTCTTCATTTTCTTTTTCTACTATCCATTCTCCGTTGGATTCTACATGGAGTGTGACTGTTGCATCATTGTAAAGTGCACGTAGGCTTTGAGTGGTCGGAGTGAGTACAACACCTTTCTGTGTACATTCAACGTTTGCCACTTCTTTACCGTGACGGTCATATATGACTACTATCCCGGAGCGTTGTTCCCCTTTGTTTTCCAAGGCTTTCAGTGTTACCATGCCGTCGAGTGTTCCGTTTTCTCCGGATTGTATAGAGAGCCATTCGTCGCCTTCGGTGACTGCTGCCGACCAGTTCTGGTTGGATTTAACATTGAATGAGCAGGTCGTTTCTTCTTTTTCAAGCAGTAGGTCGTCTGCGTTTTCGAGCGTTAAGTAAGCTATGCCTTTTTGTATAATGCTTACCTCTTTGCCAATCCAGTAATCACTTTTGATAGTGACGGTATCTGTACGATCGTCCAATGAGGTATTGGGGGTATAGGTGATTTGTACATCATAGAGTTCATTGGCTTCGCCCTGATTCGGTGAAATAGTGCACCAGTCACTGTGATTGCTGTAAACAATCCATGGATCGGTTGATTTTACCTGGATAGAGACTGTTTCTTCACCGGAAGCGGCAATGGTGTAACTGTCCGCTGCTTTGTAGCGTAAATCTACCCATTTGATAGGTTCGTCGTCTTTACAGGACTGGACAGACCACGAGCTGATGAGGATTAGCGTACCTAGTAAAGTACGCCAATTCATTATGTTATGAACAAGTTGTTTTTTCATATATTCGTCTTTTCAATTTTTATTCAATATTGGTGACTTCGTATGAAGTGATAGTCATTGTACCTTTTTTTCCTGCTGTTCCTGCGATAAAGCCAAAATAAGGGAAATTACCAGCCGAACCTGTTGTTTCAAAGAGATTCTCATATTCTGGCGTTGTGATGATTTGGGTCCAATCAGTTTCTCCCTCTAGCTTAATAAAGACCTCTATTTTAGCTTTTGTTTTATTATCCGGAGTAGAATAAGTGTGAGAGACCTTTAGAGCTTTTAGTTTATTCAGGTCAAATGGAGTACATTTATAGTCGTCATTCGAGCTTCCACCTCTATATTTGAAAGTCCAAGGATTGGCTCCAACCCCTAACCAAAAATTCCATCCGGGAATTGGTGAGGCAACACAATTCATATTTAAACAGCGATTATCATCCACTTCAATGTTTGAGAAGTGCCATTTGTGAATAGCTAATTTCCGAGGTTTATTGATGTAATAACGACAATTGGCATTTCCTGTTTCTTCAGTGAAAGTGATTGCGCCTGTTGCTTCATCTATGGTTCCGGGAGTTCCATTTAATTCGTATGAACCTCCAGCCTGCCTTACTTCCAGAGTCGTTGCTTCTATACCTAATGTTTTATCTGTCGGAGTTAAAGAAATTACAGCTTTCCGGGTCGTGAAATAGATTTCAGATTGACTGGTTGCTGTTATATTACCGTCTATACTTTTTTCAACTTTTAGCCAAGTGGCGTCAGATGATACTTGCCAATCTACGTTTGCAAGTACTTGATAAGTTTTTGTTTCTTTATCTTGACCACCGTCGAAAGTTACATCTGTGGTTTCTGCGAATTCCAGCATAATCCCGTTTTGTGTGGCTGTGATTTCTGTTTCATATCCTTCGGAAACAATGGTCAGTGTGGCTGTACGTTTCAAACCCGTATTGGGTTTAGCTGTTGCTGTAATGGTAACCTTTTCGCCGTTACCTTCTCCCTCTTCTTTGTCAAGTGTCAACCACTGATTGGAACTGGTTACTTTCCACGCTTTATTGGAAGTGATGGTAAAGGTAGCTTCACCACCTTCACTCGGGAACGGATCATCGAATCCTTGTACGAGCAGTGTTCCTTTCGCTGCTTGTGTGATAGTGACCGTTTTGCTCTCCTTTATTCTGTCTGCGGTGATAGTCAGGATAGCCGTTCGCTCCTGTTCATCCGGATTTTCTTCCATGATGACAGAGACTTCGGCGATAAGTGAACTTGCTGAGCTCATTGCCGGAGTAGGTACGCACCAATTCTTGTTGCTTTCAATCTTCCAGGGAGTATTGGAACTGATATTGAAAATAATCGTATTCGGGGATTTGGCTAATACGGCATATTCCGATTGGGCGTCTGTCTCTAATAGAGGAGGAAATTCGGCTTGAGAGTCGATGTTGAATTCCTGGCATGAATTCAGGCTGAATGTACATACTACTGCCAAACAGCATAATATTGTATAAAATGATAGCTTTTTCATATAGCGTATTGTTTTTTTATTGATGATATAAATAGATTAATTGGTCACCACCCCGTATTCTGAGGATTCAGGTTTTTATTTTTGAATAACTCGCTTTGCGGAATAGGATAGAGATACATCCGTTGGCTCCATGTCCTACTTTTATAAAGCGTTCGTTGGAAATTCCATGTGCCGTCCGTTGCTCTTTCGATGTTTACGCCGTAGAGCTCCTTTTGGGTGTCCTCCCCAATTTGCCACCTGCGTATATCCCAGAAACGGTGGTCTTCGAAAGCGAATTCAACACGCCATTCATTCTGCAACGCTTTCATAAATTCGTTCGGGTCGGTAATGGATACGGTTGGCATGCCGGCATTTATCCTGACTTCGTTTAGCGCCCATTCCGCTGATTTCGGGAAATCACTGTTGGTATATTGTGGGTTCTTAAATGCCATTACCATAGATTCTGCGTAGGTAAGCAATGTTTCCGCATAGCGGTAGACAATCCAGTGATGTTTGTTGACTACTTCTTTGTCCGCTTCGAAACTGGTAGTCTCTTGGATATATTTCCGTAAGAAGTAACCGGTTGGCGAACCACCTTCGGAAACAGATGTATAATCACTTCCACCCTTATATACCGCAATTTCGGAACCTTTGAATGTCATACCATTGGCCAGAATTGTGCGTCCGAAGCGTGGATCACGGTTGGCGTACGGATTTTGCGGATTGAAGGCCGGGTCTTCACATTTCCAACCATTATCGGTCAGGGTGACAGGATAACCATTAACGGTTTGGAAGGCATCTACTAGATTCTGTGAGGGGAATGTGGCAGTGGCCGGTGTGGAGCGTGTTCCTTCGGTGAACCGAATCGGGAAGTTATTACGCTCGAACGTGGCGCTATCACCGTTCATGTGAAATAGGACGACTTCCGGTGAAGAAATATTATTTGCTTTCTCATTCGGATCGAGTTGGTATAAGTCTGTCTTGATAATGTCATAGGCAGCTTTGGCGGATGCTTCCCATTTCTCTTGGTTGTTGGACGGGTTGTGCTGTTTGCTTGCTGCATATAGCAGGGCTTTTGACTTCACGGCCATGGCAAAGCCTTTGGTGATTCGTCCGGTTTCGTTATTAGGCTGACCGACGTATGTTGCGGGCAGATTGTTTGCACCGTCTTCACATTCGGATACGATAAAACGGATCACTTCTTCAAAAGGGGTTTTACCGATAGCGTTTGCCTCTTCGGTCGTAAGAGTTTTCAACGGCATGGCGATGTCTCCGTATCTGCGGGCAAGCTCGAAGAAGTAGTGGGCTCTAAGCACGCGTGCTTCATACGGGAAGTAACCCAGTTGCTTCATCCAGTTCTCATAATTGGTGTTATACTCATAGCGCGACAGGTCTACGTCTTCCAATGATTGAAGGAATTCATTGGCTGCGCGGATGCCTTTATATAGTGTCCAGCTGTCATCGCGGGTTTTAATAGCCGACCAGTTGCCATTGGTCATATCCTGTATGTTGCCTCCCGTTGCTCCGAATTCGGCATCATCACTGGCGCAATCTCTCATCGCTCCCCCAATGACGCCAAAATCTTGCGGCATAAAGGTATATACATGGGTGAGCATTTGTTTGGTCTTATCGAAATACCGGTAAATATCTTCCCGGGTATTTAATCCGTTCGTTTCATCGTAATCCAGATAATTGCAGGATGCGAATGCGATGATAGAACTGTATGCTATTATGATATGTTTAATTTTCATATATCTTAATTGTATTTCGGGTTAAAAGTTGAACTTGATTCCTGCCCAGTAAGAGCGTGTGGAAGGGTATATGGCTCCCAATTGTTCGGGGTCGGCAAAACCGATATTGTCCAGTGAGAAGAGGTTGCTTCCTTGCAGGTAAACCTTCATGTCCGCAAAACGTATCATCTTTTTGGGGAATGTATAGCTGGCATACAGGTTCCTTAGCTTGATGAATGAACCGTCCCTGTACCACAGTGAATTGGCGCGGTAGTTGTTGGCGTTGGTGAGGGTGGTGAGGCGTGGCATGGTTGCTTGGGATGCATTCTCCGGTGTCCATGGAGTTTCGTTATTCAGGAATGTCTGTGAGATATTTCCGTTATTCACCAATGGTTGGTATAGCGGTGAATTCAGCAAGCTGGTAGTGACACCCGTCATTCCCTGAAAATCGGCGGAAATCTCGAAGTTCTTATAAGAAGCGGTGAGGTTGACTCCGAAATAAAACCGGGGTACACTCGAGCCGAACATCTTTACTACGTCTTGTTCATCTATTCTGTTATCTCCATTCTGGTCTTTGTACTTGATGTCACCCGGACGTACGGTAGAGAATGTCTGGACGGGGCTGTTGTTAATCTCTACCTGGTCGTGGAAAAAGCCGATTGCTTCCAGTCCGTATCTCTGCCCTACCCGGTTTCCTTTGGTATACAAATAATCATATTGCTGGTATTCCTGTCCGTCATTGATGATTTTGCTGTTGACGTAGGAGGCATTGGCACCGATACTGTAATTAAAATCTTTGCCTATTTTGTCGTTCCATGAGACAGAGGCGTCAAAGCCTTTGTAGTCTTGGATACCGGCATTCAGTTTGCTTACACCGATACCGATGATATTGGAAACAGAAGGTGACCCATTGATAAGAATATTGCTTCTTCTTTCGTAAAATCCTTCCAGATAAACGGACAGGCGGTTTTTGAAAGCGTTCAGTTCCATTCCATAGGTGACTTTTTTTGATTTTTCGATTGTCAGATTCTCTACGGGAAGGTTACCTTCTGCCAGCCCGTAAAATTCGCTGGCATTGTTGGTGAAGTAATAGGTTCCACCGTTGGCACTACCGTATGACTGACGGTAAAGTTCGTGCTGCATATTGCCATCCCAACCGGAGATTCCGTATGAAGCGTACAGCTTGAACAGGTTGATTGCTTCAACGCTTTTCATGAATTTCTCGTTAGAGGCAATCCATGCGGCAGATATTGCCGGGTACAAGTGGAAGTGGTCTCCTTCGGGCAGGAATGCCGTACCGGAATAGTTGAGTACTCCGTTGATTGTGTACCGGTCGTTATACATATAGGTGGCATACAGTATGCCGGATTGTCTCTTGGCTCCCTTGTTTCGCCCGTTAGCTGTGTAGGATTGCTGGTCGTAGATAAGCGAGGCGTTCAGGTCGTGTACACCGCTTTGTAGCAGATAATTGATTTTAGCCTGAATGTTGGAACGCATATAAAGTGACCTGAATTTGGAGTCGCCGTGATTGAGGGTTTCCGAATCTTTTCCGTAGATGACGGGAGTAGTCACTAATGTGCCGTCGGGAAGCATGGAAGCTTGTGTGTCCATATATTTATATTCTTTCGTAGCCGTGTCATACATAGAACCGGAGTTGTCGAACGCTACGGATACTTCTGCCGAAAGACCTTTCAACAATGCGTCCAGTTCCTGTTTCAAGGTGGCGTTGGCTAGTAGTGTGCCGTAGGTGGTCCGGTAGTTACCGGTACTTTCCAGCAGGGCAACAGGGTTGTTGGCTCCATACGTACTGTTCCCGCCATACGTACCGTCTGCGTGGCGGACAGGGAATACTGCGGAAGGGGTATTATAGATGATTCCCGCAAGCAAATTGGTATTGTTGGTACCAATACTGTAAGCGTTATTAGTTTCCTGCAATTTCCCGAGAATACCGACCTTGAAAAAAGTGCTCGAAGTCAGGTCCACATCAATGTTGGTGCGGATATTCAGGCGTACATCCGAAGGTTTGGTACTATATCTCCCGTCGGCTTTTTTGTCTTTGAAGAGAGCCGTGTCGTGCATATAGTCGATAATGGAGTAGTAGCGGAAACGGTTGCTTCCACCGTCGAAAGTAAGATTTAAGCGATGATTATCGGATATTTTGTTATACACTTCATCCCACCAGTTCACGTTCGGGTATTCGTAGGGATAGGTATTGTTTTTGAATGCGTCCAGTTCGTTGGGCTGATAGCGTGTATTCAGCCCGTCAAGTGCCAATGCCGTGTTGAGGCTGTTAGCGTATGTGTAGGCATCGGCAAATTCTGGTTTACGGAACTGGCTACTAATACCGTACTGGTATTTGGCGGTTACTTTCAGCTTGTCATCGTGTCCGCGTTTAGTAGTGACGAGTATGACGCCATTTCCGCCTCTCACCCCATAAAGGGCGGATGCCACAGCATCTTTCAGAATTTGGATAGATTCGATTTCCGAATTGCTGATGTCGGATAAATCGCGTGGAAAGCCGTCTACCAATATAAGGGGGATATTTCCGTGAATACTTAACGAGGGAACGTTTTCGGCACTGGAGCCATTTCCTTGATATACATTTAATCCGGCTATTTTGCCGTACAATGCTTTGGCGATATCTATTTCGGGTGCTTTGTCGAGCACTTTGCTGTTGACGCTTCTGGTGGAGCCGGCAATTGCTTTTTGGGGCATTTCCGTCTGATATCCCAATTGCACCATGTCCGGCAAACTGTCTCTTTTCTGTTCCTGTGCGAATGCAGGAATAGTGAAACCACCGATTAATGCTATGATTATATATTTCTTCATAAGATATGATTAACTTAAGTTATTGTGTAAATTTACCAGCCGGGATTTTGGGTCATTCCATATCCCTTGTTGATTTCCTTTTGTGGGATAGGTGCCATATACCATTTGCTGTCCCAATTGTTTGCCCAGTAACGTAAAGTCAGTTCGTAAGGTGCGAAAGTAAAGGAAGTGGGGTTATTGACCTTGTCTCCTTTGGAATACAGACCATATAGCTTTTTTCGGAAATCGTCTTTGCGTCCCCAGCGTACAAGGTCGAACCAACGCACTTCCTCGAAGCCGAATTCCAATGCCCGTTCGCGCAGGATAGCTTCCCGCAAGTCAGACTGTCCGATGTCGGAAGGCAAATCGGAGAGTCCTACACGGTTGCGTACTTGGTTGACATAGCTAAGGGCATTTTCGGGACCTTCCACTTCATTGATAGCTTCTGCATAGCTCAACAGTACTTCCGGCAGACGTAAATAGGGCCATTGGACAGGGCGGTTTTGGCGATCGCTTGCAGCTTGAAGGATGAACTTCATCATTAAGAATCCGCTACCTTCGGCACGATAATCCTGATGGTTGGTATATACAGGGGCTTGCGTATCATTGAAATAACGGTCACCGGGAACAGCTACATTTTCATATAATCGCGGGTCGCGGGTAGGCTCTCCGTTCTCGAAAAAAGGCTGTTTGGAAGGATGCTCCCAATTAAAATTCTCCGGAAAATCTTCTCCGTCCGCCCAAGGGAACATATTTACATAGTTCAGCGTGGGACCGGAGTAGAAACGTTGATCGAACAAATTGTTGTGGGTGCTCTCGTTATATCCCCGTCGGATAGAAACCAATACCTCTGTCCCGCCTCTGTCATAGTATCCGGCACGATAGGCAAGGCGGCGTGCCTGCGCGGTCGGTTCTGCTGGTTGTGTCAGGGCGTATTCTTGCCTTCTATCTAGTTCGGCAAAGAATTCCTGTCCGGCTTTCATCGCATCTTCCCAACGTTTCTTGCTGTAATTGCCATAGCAGGTATATTCATCCGCCTGACTATGCCATTTGGTGTCGGAGTTGAAAGTAGGACTGGCTGCAAACAGTAATATCCTGAGTTTTAATCCCATGGCTCCGGCTTTAGTCATGCGTCCGTCTTCAATTTCATCCTGTTTCCATTTCAGGTAGGGGATTGCTTCGTTCAACAGGCCGACAATCTTGTCTGCCGTTTCGGCAAAGGTGAGACGGGGAAATTCCATTGTTTCGTTCGGTTCTATTGAATGGTCAATCCAACATACACCGCCTACATAGCGGAACATTTCAGCATAACTCAAGGCAATAATCATTTTGGCTTCGGCAATCCGTTCGTTGCGCTCGTCTTCTGTCATATCAGGCACTTTTGCTACATTCTCAATATATATCCATGCATAACGGATTGCGTTGTACTGGCTTTCCGAACCATAACGGTAGGCTTCGGCATTTGCTAATGAGTTGTTGGCACTCAACAGGCCGTTGTAATAGAGGTTGGTAGGACCGTCGGATGCGTTGTTTCTGAAACTCTGATATAAATCGCTGATTGCCTCGAGCAGGTTTACTCCCAGTTTATTATTGGGTGCTGCCCCCGTAGGCAACCCATAAGGCAGATAGGTATATGCGCTTGTCAACACTTTGTCTGCATTGATTTTGGAGCTGAACATGGAATCCAGTACTGCGCCTGAACTTTCGGGTTGGCTTCCCAGAAATTTGTCTCCGAATGTCAGGTCTGAACAGGAGCAGACACCGTAAACCAGGCAGATTGAAAGTAATTTTATAATATTCTTCATTGTTGTACGGTATTTAGAAGTTAAGATTGACACCTACACTATAAACTTTAACCAATGGATAGGCACCTACATTGTTTCCTAAACTTTCCGGATCTAAGATGTCGAGGGGTGAGAAAGTCAACAGATTATATCCATTGAGGGAAAGTCCGAGGCTTTTGGCGCCGATTGCTTTTAGGAAACGTTTGTTGGTAAAGGTGTATCCGATTGTTAGGGTTTTCAGGCGGATATACGAGGCATCTTTCAGCCAGAGGGTAGAGTTCTCCGAGTTCCATGTTTCCGAAGTTTCTGCTGCACGCGGATATTTAGCTCCGAGTTGGTTTTCTTCCGTCCACCCTTGTTTGTAGAAGTAGTCCAACAGACCTCGTTTACCTGCATTGGTAAAAGGAATACGGTATTCTACTTGAAGCATTTTATTGACGTGCGTTGCACCGCTCCATTGCATGCTGAAGTTGAACCCCTTGTAACTGAATCCGCCATTGAAACCGAATACATATTCCGGTCGTTCCGAATAACCGGTTGTCATCCGGTCATCTCCGTCTACTATATTGTCGCCATTCAGGTCGGCGTACATGGCGTCACCCGGATATACCTTGACCGAAGGTTGGGGAAGTGAAGGGTTAAGTACCAGTTCGCCGTTTGCGTCTTTCGTGAAGTCGCTGTACTGGTAGAGCCGGAGATATTTATACACATTAGTCGGACGTTCCGTAGAACCGCTGGTCTGGTTCATGTAGTCATATTTGTTGGGCACTTCGTCCATATAGATGATTTTGTTGCGGGCGAAAGACATATTGGCGTTAGCATAATAATGGATACCGTTGTTCAATGTATGGTCCCAACCCAATGAAATTTCATATCCATGATTATCCACTTTTCCGATATTCAAGTTTGGTAGTCCGGTGGCGATGATAGAAGGGGTGGAATTTGGTGATATAAGGATTCCGGTACGTTTTTCCTTGAAGTAATCGACACTCAATGAAAGTCTGTTGTTCAACATTTTCAGGTCTATACCGTAATTCTGTTTGTCGGCTGTCTCCCAGCTGACGTCGGTGTTTCCCGGAGTTCCGAGTATATATGCCTGACTGCCTGTCGGATTGGAAACCCCGAAACTGTACGTACCGTTTTGTGTCCATACTCCCGGCATATACATAAAGCGGGTGCTCGAACCGGTATCGCTACCTACGCGTCCCCAGGATATTCTCCATTTCAGGTAATCAATCAAAGATTGTTTTTTCATAAATGCCTCTTCCGACATGATCCAGCCTACGGAAGCGGACGGGAATAAACCGTACCGGTTTTTACCCGGAGCAAAGTTCTCGGAACCGTTGTATCCAGCATTAACGTCTATTAGGTATTTGGATTTGTATCCGTAAGTGGCGCGTCCTACAAAACCTACATATCCTCGTGGCATATATTGGTAAGTGGCGTCTGTTCCATCCGATTTTTTCGGATAGTAATTACGTGACTGGTTGTAAAGAAACAATGCGGTGACTTTATGGTCCTTGTTGAATGTACGGTCATAATTGATTCTGCCTTCGATATACCAGTTGCGGTCCCTGCCGTAATCTTCGGAATAATTGAGTGGAGTGATACTTCCGTTCGGCACATAGACAATGGTTTTATCATAATCCGGGTCGGTCTGCGGTTTGGTAGAGTCATCCATAAATGATTTGTAGTAAGCAGTTTGCGATTCGACTGTACCGCCTGTACGATACTTGTTCAGCCTGAACATATTATCATAAGAAGCTTTGACTGAAACGGAAAGCCCCTTGGTCAATATATCCAGTTTTTGTGTGATGTCTACATCTGTGTTCAGGGTGGTCTTGTATTCCTGGTTGTAACCTTGTCCCCAATATATGCTCAATCCGTCACGGCTTACTCCTACTGGAGTTAATGCGCCCGGAGTCATAGTCCGTACTCCGTTTACTATGCCGGGACCGGCAAAAGGAAGTGCCCATATCTGGGTATATACCCAGGGGTTGTCGCTGGAAGCTCTCGGCTCCTGCTTTTGTCCTACGTTGCCGCCGATGTTCAGTTTCATGGTGGTTGTCCGGGTCAGCTTGAAGTCGAGATTGGCACGGTAATTATAACGGTTGTACTTGAAGTTATTGTCATAGGGCAGCGCGTCAAATTGTTTCAAGATACCGTTCTGATAAAGATAACTTAAAGATACGAAGTATTTTACCGCCTCATTGCCACCGGATATGTTGATGTTGTTTTTAGATTGTATGAATAAGTCGTTATACATATAATCTCCCCATTTAGTATTGGGGTACATAATGGGGTCCGAACCAGTGCGGTATGCTTCTATCGCTTCACGGGTGAAGTACATGGCTTTGTCCGTCACCCGGTCATTTTGTTGCTTCATGTTCCAGTAACGGGCGAACTCGTAGCTTCCGGTTTGCTGGACGTATGATAGCGGTTGCTGCACACCGGTAATGGTGCTGACATTGATAGTCGGCTTGCCGGATTTTCCCCTTCGGGTAGTGACAAGAACTACGCCGTTTGCGCCGCGTACTCCAAATACCGCCGTAGCGGAAGCGTCTTTCAGGATAGAGAGGTTCTCAATTTCATTCGGGTCTATCTGTGAGAATTCACGTTCTACGCCGTCTACCAAAATGAGGGGAGAGGAAGCACCACCGGTTAGCGAACCGCTACCGCGTACAAAGATAGAGGCGGCATCATCACCCGGCTGTCCGCTTGTCTGCACAGTGGAAACTCCCGGCATTGCTCCTGCTAACACATTGCTGATACTTGCTACGGGGGCTTTTAGCAATTCCTTTGTGTCGATAGATGATAAAGCACCGGTCAATGTTGCTTTTGTCTGTGTACCGTAGGCAACTACTACGACTTCATCCAGTGATTGTGAATCATCTTTCAGAGTAACGTTGACAGTTCTATTTTTGCCTACTGCAATTTCCTGTTTCTGATAACCGATGAATGAGAATACCAATATGGCTTTCTCGTCCGGTACTACAATTGTGTATTCGCCATTGATGTCGGTTATGGCACCGATAGAAGTGCCTTTAACCAGCACATTTGCACCGATAACTTCCATTTGTGTATTATCGACTATCTTACCTGTGATTTTTATGCCGTTCTGTGCAACTGCGGGCATAGAACTACAAAAAACAAAGATAAATGACAATACAAAGAAACGAAGCCATCCTGCTCGAATTTTGCTTTTTCTTTTCATGTGATTGATTTTTGTGTGATTAATATAGTTTTAGTTAAAAGGGTGCTTTTTGCGGACAGGCGGCATTATGCTGCCTGTCCGGGTTGTGTTAAGTGAAAAACCTCTTTATATAATTATTGAAAACTGACGATTCCTGACTGTTACGAATCGTTTTTTTATTGTTTCTTCGGGAGATAGGCAGCGAACGGATCGTTGGTCTGCATCAGCCATTCTCTGAGTTGCTTGTGCAGGGCGCGGACTAATTTAGGTCGTTCTGTTGCTATATTTTTCATTTCGTACGGGTCTTTGTCCCGGTCGAAAAGTACAGTCCGGTCAATCTTTCCATTGGTGGCGTGTACGGCAAAAGTATATCTTGAAGTACGCAGACCCCGGTAGCCGGTAGTTGGATTATCGGGTTGTACGCGATAGTAAGGCTGCACGGTTTTCTTGTCCGCTTTTCCTGACAGGATAGAGTTGGCAAAGTCGAATGTCTGTACTTCCTGCGGAATGTCTTTGGAGAATCCCATCATGGATAATAAGGTGGGATACATATCTCCGAACGCAATCATGGTATGGTTGTCGACCCGTGGCTTGATTTGTTGAGGCCATGAAATAATCATGGGAACTTTCATGGACTCTTCGTAGTAAATGTCTTTTCCTGCGTAGTGGTGGGCTCCCATGCATATTCCATGATCGGAAGTGAACACTACAATTGTATTGTCGAATAGTTTCAGCCGTTTCAATTCTTCGATAAGGCGTCCTACGTTTTCGTCTACTCCGGTCATGCAAGCATAGTAGTCACGGATATTGTTGCGGAAGTAGTCTCCCATTTCAGTTCCCTTGGCCGGAATGTCCGGGCGATTCTTGCATAAAGATTCCACATTCAGGTGCTTATAAATCTCTTTATATTTGTCGGGCACGAGGTCATAACCTGTATGCGGGGGATTCATGGATACGACCAATGCGAAAGGAGAACTGCTCTTTTTCTGTTCCGAGAGGAACTCAATGGCACGGTCTACCTCATATTCAGGTCCCCATTTATGGGCATAGAAGAAACTGTCGCGCGGAGCGGCTGTTTCCCAATACATCGGATTGAGGTGATTGTCATACGTGCCGTAAGCTACCCAGAAGTCGAAACCATGTCGGCGTTCGGGGGGACACCATTCATTCCATGCCGTTTCTCCGCGGTTGTTGTAGGTATCCACATAGGGTTTGTAGGGTGAGTCGAGATGCCATTTCCCGATGTAGCCTGTCCGGTAGTTCTTGTCTTTCAGGACATCACTCCAGCAACGGGCTGTTTCCGGCAGTTCCACACCATAGGGGGCTGTATCCGAATTGCAGTTTCCTATTACCTTATTATTCATGGGGTACATACCGGACATCAAGATTCCCCGTGCCGGTGATGAAACAGGATAGCAACTGACTGCATTGGTGAAGAGCACTCCTTCGGACGCAAGCTGGTCTAAGTGGGGAGTTTGTACCGGTTCTTTGTCCAGGCAGCCTAAAGCGTCTCCTCTCCATTGGTCGGCCATGATAAAAACGAGATTGGGGGATTCGTTTTTATCTTGTGCCTGAACAGGCAGACTGGCTGCTATCGGCAGTAACAAAAAGGTGTTTTTTAAATGTTGTTTCATACTATTTATTTGGATTATTTCTGTTGTTCTCAGGTTAATGATTTACTGTTCCGGTAACTGTTACAAAATTAAGGTGAAGGCAAAAAAACGCCTCTGAGCATTTCATTCATTAATGTCTGGCGTTTCATTCAAATGACGATTAATTGGGCTTTTTTCTAGCTTTTTCGAGTTAGTTTTTGTTTCTTTGTGCGCAGAGTTAAATCTAATCCCGCCTATGAACGCAAAGAAAATTTTCTTATTAACCGCCTGTTTGTTACTTCCTTTTTTGCTTAATGCTTCTTTGGAGCAGAACTTTAAAAAGATGAATATGCAAAACGGTCTTGCCGGTAATTCCGTTTATTCCATATTTAAGGATAAGGACGGATTTATATGGTTCGGAACAGGAGACGGGTTGAGCCGTTATGACGGAAAGAATATACGCAGCTTCACTTCCGATAAGTATAATATGACTATTGAGCATATGTATGATACATCGGACGGGCTGCTTCTTTTTATCACCAGTAATAATTTGCACTGCTTTGACCGTTACCGGGAATGTTTTGTAGAAACAGCCAGTTTCAGAGATATGCGATACTATAATACGAGAGGGCTGGTACTCCTGAATGATTCTATCTACTGGTCGATTTCGAAAAATAAGTTACACTTATTGAAGCGTGTGCTTGGTAGAAGTGCTGATAATAAAACTTCTTTGCTTTCGCTTGAAGTGCTCAAAGAATTTGTACTGACCGATGAAGCGGAGATTATCTATACATTTTGTGAATCGCAGGACAAGAAGAAACTTTTCCTGGTAACGGAGAAAAGTAAACTGCTTATTTTCGATTTGCAGACGGAGAAGTTGGACGCTGTTGTTACTCTGTTTACCAGCCGGCCCGATTCATATCAGATTTCCTCATTGGTCTGTGATAAGGATTATTTGTGGATGTCGACGATAGGCGGGGGCGTGTTGCGTTATCATTTACGCAATCATTCTTTAGATTCTTTCACAAGAAATTCCAGTAGTAAACAGTATTTGTCGCATGATGACGTGTATGCTTTGATAGCCGTGGGAGATAAATATATAGCGGCTACCTGGAATGGATATACGGTACTTTCCCTGGATAGGAAGAATGGTGGTGTAACGACCGAGATTAATAACCAGCTTTCCCGTTTTTCCTATAACCTGGAATCTCGTATGCTCTCTGCCTATTATGATTCTCAAGGGTTGCTCTATTTCGGAACACATGGGGGAGGGGTAATGATTCTCGACTTGAGGGAAAAGTTTTATGAAAGGTTCTGCCAGAGTGAGACGAGTGAAATCTGTGATATTGTGTCCGATGATAAAGGGAATATCTGGATGGCTACGTTTCATGGGGAGATATTATGCAGCGACTCGCCGTTTGACCCGTCAAAGCCTTTGAGTTTTTCTCCGAAGAATACTCCCATTGTTGAAGGAAAAGCTGTGCTTTGTGCTATGAAAGATGAGGAAGGCAATCTATGGTTTGGCAATTCGGATGCATCCATAACTTGCTATCAATCTTCTTCTGGTAAGTTTATGAACTATAACTTGCCTTATGAATACCGGAAGAATAATAATCTGAAATATTCTACTTATGTGTGGCAGTTGTTTATGGACAGCAAGTACCGCTTTTGGGTAGGGACGCGGAACGGTTTATTACTGTTCGACCGGGAGACGAAGAACTTCTCTCCGGTTTTAACGGTGGAGGGCAAACCATTGGAGAAACATTCTATACGTGCCATTGTCGAGGGATTGAATGGGGAACTTTGGATAGGTACTCCCGATGGATTGTACAAGTTAGTATTGAATGTCGAAGGAAAAGCGGAAATAAAAGGAAATTATGAAGTGGCAGTGGGAACTGCCGCCCGGTATGTCCGTGCTTTGCATGCTTCTACGGACGGGCAACTTTATATCGGTTATACGGAGGGACTGGGGATTCTTGCGCAAAATAAGGACTCGATACAACATTTCTATACCACCCGTGACGGAATGTGCAGTAATTTTGTCACTTGCATAACGGAAGATGAGAACGGGCATATATGGCTAGGCACGAATTCGGGTATCTCCCGATATAGTAGGCATCAGAATTTATTCTATAATTACTATATCTCGGGCAGTAACCGTTCGGTTTTGCAAGCAGCAAATACATTGTTCTTCGGGAATAACTACGCATTGACTTATTTTAATCCGGAAACGGTGGAAATGATACCTTCGATAAAGAAAAACCTCTTGCTTGACCTGGAAGTGAATAATAAGCATGTAGCGATTGGTGAGAAGAGAAACGGGCAGGTTATATTGCAAAAAGGACTTCCTTATACTGATGAGCTTACTCTGGCTTATGCCAACCGTGACTTTTCGCTTTCATTCAGCAACTTGCTATATTCGGAAGAACATCAGAAGTATAATTATCGTTTGCTCCCTTATCAGAATGAATGGGTGGTATGCAACGGAGGAGAAAAAGCTGCTTATACCAATCTGCCTGCCGGTGATTATGTGTTTGAGGTGAAAAGCGTTTATCCCGACGGCACTGACAGCGTGGTAAATACATTAGCGATACGTATTCTTCCTCACTGGAGCCAGACTATCTGGTTTCGCCTGTGTGTGCTTTTGGTTATATTGTTGATAACCGGCTATGCCGTTCACCGTGTTCGCCGTGAACAGCGAAGGGCTAAACGCGAATTACTCCTGAAACATGAATTGCATATATCCAATATGGAGCGTGAGCAGGAAAAACAGATTCGGGAAGAGAGGGAGAACTTCTTTACCTGTGTGGCTCATGAGTTGCGGACTCCGTTGACATTGGTACTTTCTCCGTTACAGGAACTGTTACATCGAAAGACAAATGCTGACCCTGATTATAAGGCTTTGTCGCTGATGTATGAAAATGGTAATTCACTTCACCGCTTGGTAGACGACTTGTTGAGTGTGCAAAAGATTGAGGCGGGGATGATGAAATTATGTCTTTCCGAAGTGAATGTCGTGGCTCTATTGAAAGAAACGGCGAATACTTTCCGGCAAATGGCGGTGTCGCGAAAGATTGATTTCGTTCTTGATTTGCCAGATAAATCTATTCCTCTATGGGTGGATATTGAGAAAGTCGCTTCTGCTGTACGCAATTTATTGTCGAACGCATTTAAATATACGGAAGCGGGAGGTAACATCACTCTTGCTGTAATGGAGAATACAATGGATGAAAAGGATTATTGCCGGATTGTAGTTTCCGATACGGGCAGAGGGATTCCGGTTGAATTGCAACATCGGGTATTCGACTCGTTTGTTACCGGAGGGGCGGCCCCTTCCTTTTCGACTAAAGTCGGTATTGGCTTGCGTATTGTGAAGAACACGATGGATATGCATCACGGGACAGTAGACTTACAAAGCGAATTGGGAAAGGGAAGTAGCTTTAGCTTGAATTTCCCGAAAGGAAAAGCCCATTTTGCCGACGATAACTGTGAAGAAACGGTCTATGAACCGACGACGGATGACAACGCAAGTCCGACGGATGAACCTGTCGTACCGGAACAGGTAAATAAAGAAGAGCTATCTGCTGCAAGGTATAAAACAACTTTGCTGGTTGTAGAAGATAACCCAGATATACGGCAGTATATTGTGAGTCTTTTCCAGAATAAATATAATGTTCTGGAGGCTGCCGACGGTGAAGAAGGGGTGCAGCAGGCTATGCGACATTTGCCGGATTTGATAATCTCCGATATTATGATGCCAATAAAAGACGGTTTTGCCTGTTGCAAGGAAATCAGGGAGCAGGTGGAGACAGCACATATCCCTATTTTAATGTTGACGGCAAAAGCGGAAGATGCGGATATAATACGGGGAGCGCAGCTTGGAGTGGATGATTATATGATGAAACCCTTTAATCCGGAAATACTGAAAGCTAAAGTCGAAAATCTGATTCTGCGCAGGGAACATTTGAAACGAATTTATACAAAATCGTTGATGTTGAAGCAAACGGCGCAGGAAACAGAGGGGGATGATTTCATGCAAAAAGTAATTAATGTCATAGAAGCCAATCTGGCTAATGAGGATTTTAGTGTGCAAATGCTTGCCGAACGGTTGAATATGTCGCAACCAACTTTATACAGGAAAATTAAGGAACGAAGTGAGCTTTCTATTATTAAAGTGATTCGTAGTATAAGGATGAGTAAGGCGGCTTCGCTTATCATGGAGCATAAATACTCTGTTTTGGAAATATCTGAAATGGTCGGGTTTAACGACCCTAATACATTTCGTAAGCATTTCATAGAGCAATTTGGTGTGCTTCCTTCTAAGTATGATGAACGGAGTAAGGGAGAAGAGATTGATGAACAACAGAGACAGTAACGATACATTTATTATATAAATAGAAAATGCTCATTCCGTATTGTGTGGAATGAGCATTTTTCATTTTGCTATGATTTATCTTTTTGCTGACTTTAGAACCGGAAACTCACCCCCCCTAGGAAATTGAATCCTTCGGCAGGATAACCTAAATAGTATTGATACTTCTTGTTCAGCAGATTGTGTACTTGCGCATAGACCGATACTCCTTTGAACATATTATAGCTTGCCCCAATGTGCAAATCATTGATAGCAGCCATTTTTGCGTATCCTTCCACTTCTTCCCTGTTGATGTAGTCATAGCCGAGATTGATATTCAAGGCGGAAATCGGATGAATACGAACGTTGAAAGACATTTCGCCGGCAGGTTTTACAGCCAACAGATATTCTTCTGTTTTGCTGTCCCATTTACGATAAGTGTACTTGGCAGATAAAGACACGATTTCTTTATAGTCGTAGCTAACTTCACCTCCGACATAAAGATTGTCTGTATTATCTTGCGAGAAATTCAGATAAGATTCGAAATGGGTAACACTCGCTCTTCCGAAAGCTGAATAAGATAAGTCATTTTTCAAGTTCTGGTAGCCTCCGTATATATTGAACCATACTCCCGGATAAGGACTGGCCTTGAATCCGAGCGTACCATTAATTTGTTCGTATGTATCGTAAGGACGTTGCACATATCCCCAAGTGGAAGAAAGATGGGCGTCCGGCAGTTCGCCATAAGGACAAATACTCTCCAATCTGCGGAAATCATTGAGAAGTTTCCCTCCTGTTGCTTTGGCATAAACTACATAGCTGTCAGAGAATATGTATTGTGCAGTGATGTCCGGTGATACGCGGAATGTTTTGTCGAATCCGAAAGATAAGTCCACATTGGCGCCGACGTGTAATTTCCAGTCATCATTATCCAGTTCGTAATAAGGATTCAGAAGGAGGGTTGTATAATTCTTGAAGTATTCATCTCCAGTGGAGATATTCTTTGTATATCCGCTGTATAAGAAATTGTTCATAGCTAATGCAATAGTAACCGATTGCTGGTCGTTGATCGCTCCTGTGACATCTCCTTTGGTACGTATGATTGTTTCTTTAAGCGATGTATTGTCTGTATGTTCATTGAGCATATTGTGCTGACGTTCGTACATCAACAGATTCGTCTCGGCATTGAAACGCAGGGGAGCGGTTTCATCGATGAAATGAATGCCGGCATGAAAATCTCCGGATGTAAACTTTTGCTTGCTGTTCGCACTTCCCGGTTTGAAGTTAAAATTACTCAGTCCGAAGTTACCGGCAATATTCAAATCCAGCTTGTTAAACTGGTGTGTATAATCTACGTTGGCACGTGTACGGTAATAGAATGCATTCCATTTCTCGCTGTCGGTGAAAGGAATGGTCAGTTTACCGTCCATTCCATCCATTTGGAAGCGTACATTCAGTTTGTCTTTATCAGACAAGCGGAATAAATAATTGGCGAGTACATCGAGATTGCCGTAATTGCCATAACCGGCACGCACATATCCGGGAGTGCTGCCGGGTTGTGTTTCTTTTCCGGTATAGGGGCGCATCAGACCTGCTGGAACGGAGGTCGCCGGAAAGAATGTCGTGGCGTATTCCACATTTTTCTTGCTGACTGTCGGTTCTTCCACTTTGGGCAGGACGTTCACTTTCGAGGCGTCCATAATATCCGGATTATATTCTTGTTCCACAACGACAGTACGGTTCATGGTCGTATCTTTGGGTTGGGTAGTCTGGGCTTGAAGAGCTGACGGTATTGAGATTGCCAGTGTAAGTCCTCCTATTATATAAAAAGCTCGTTTCATATCATTTCTGTTTTTTAGATTCTCAATTTTCAGTTTTCAGTTTCTGAAGTCTGCTTTCAATCATACTCTCAATATCGTCGTTACCTTGATAGTTCTGTTGCAGGCTCAATAGGTATTGGCGTGCGTCCAGATCTTTGCCTGTCGCATGATAAACATCGGATAGAAGGACAAAGCTGCGTGCCAGCCAGTAAGCGTGAGGGGTACTCTGTTCGATGTAGTTGAGAAGTTCTTTTTCCGCAGCAGCATATTCTTTGGCATCGTAAAGCCCTTGGGCAACCTGATATTTCGCTTCGGCACCGTAAGGGTTACGTGTGTCCTTAGCCAATTCGCGATAATCGTCCATTGCTTTCTTGCCAGCTTTTTGGTTAGTATAAGCTTTGGCACGGTAATAGAGCGCTTCGTTTCTTAGTTCCGGACTAAGCTTGGGCTCTACCAGTAAATCGGTAGCGGCATGGATTGTTTCCACATCGTCTCTCAACAGGAAGGCACAACGCAGGATACCTGTTTCGGCAAGCTGGCGTCTTTCTACATTGGTTGCTTTCTCTTTCAGCATTTTGTAACTTGCCAGTGCCTCTGCCGTATTTTGTTGGTTAAACTGTACTTCCGCCCGCAGGATAAGTGCTTCTTCCGCAAATGGATTATTCGGATATTCCAATAACTTGCCGGAGTGGAGGAGAATCATATCATAATTCTTCTGTTCACTGCCGATCAGACAGAGATAGTAATGTGCATTCAGACTGAAAGCTCCTTCGGGGAAAGTCTGCAGGTATTTGTTGAGGCTTGTTTTGGCTTCTTCCATTCTGCCTTTCATATAAATCTTTTCGGCAGCGGTATACGTAAGCGAATCCTGTTCGTTGGCGTCGAAACGGATATGTCCCGGCATGGCATTCGCTAAAGCGGCAAACTCATCAATGCGGTTCAAGTCTACATAAATAGACTTCAAGTCACGCATGGCGAGGCGTGCTTCTTCGCTGCCCGGATATTTCTCGATAACTTGCTTATATGCTTCGATCGCTTGGTTATAATCTCCTTTCTGATAAAACAGCAAACCGATTTCTGCGGCAGCTTTTCGGCTGACCGGGCTTTCGGGATATTTGTTCAGCAGTTCCTTGAAGGAGGTGATAGCCTGATTGTTGTTATCCATTAGCACATAGGAACGCCCTTTCTCATAAATGGCGTTTACAGCATAAGGTGAAGCGGGATATTTGCCGACCAGACGGTTCAATAAAGTGATTTTACCGGTGTAGTCCTTCTGTAAGCCGGATACGAGAGCGAGTTGATAGAAAGAATAATCTCCTGAAGGAGTATTCATTTGCTCGGCTTGCGAATAGTAATGTTTGGCTTCTTCAAAGTTACGTACATGGAGGTGGCAGTCACCAATACGGTTGTAAGCGTCGGCAAGCGCCGTTGTGTTTTCTCCTTTTTCCAATTGGATATATTTTTGGAAATAGTTGCTTGCCTGTGTATAGTCTTTCCGATGGAAAGCGATATAGCCCAAGTTGTAATTAGCCAACGCGTACATTTCGTTATTGGGCTGGGTGGTCAGTTGCAGGTAGGCGTTGAAATCGCGGGCTGCCTCTACCATTCGGTTGAGACGATAATATGACTCTCCACACCAGTAGTAAGCGTCTGCTTTGGTCTGGCGGTTGTATTGTCCGATAGCGATAGACTGGTTCAGGTATTTAAGAGCCTGTTCGAAGTCGGCGTTGGCAAAAGATTGTGTACCTAACTGGAATAATATCTTTTGTTTGGCTTCCAGTATCTGGGCACTCGGTTTGGCAATCCGGTCGATAGATTTTAATGCGGCATCGTAGCTGCGGGTATTCATATAAACTTCTACCAGGTAACTGCTTACTTTTTCGGCGTATGGAGAGGTCGGAAATTCATTCAGGAACTTCTCGAAAGCAGTGACAGACTCGCCGAAGGCAGAAAAAGAAGTTTCGTGCAGGCAAAGCGCATAGTTATAAGCTGCCTGTTCTTTGATTTGCATATTGGCATTGGATGCAGCAGCCTGTTCGAAAGCCATACGCGCTTTGTTCTTTTCTGCCAATTGCAGGTAGGAAAGTCCCATGTGCAGATAAGCGTTCTGTGTAAGGGCATCGTTTTCTGTGGTTACTTTGCCTAACGTCTCTGCTGCTTTGGAATAAACTTTTGTTTGATAGTAAGAAAGTCCCAGCATATAAAGGGCATCACGGCGCGGGACGGCGTGCTCTCTGTCCAGATAATTGCTGAATGCTTCTACGGCTTGGGGATATTGCCCGAAGTGGTAGTAGGCATCTCCTAGGATGCGGTACATTTCGGCGGCGTGCTCGTTATTCGGGTAAGCCGACAGGTAATTCTGTGCTACGATTTGTGCCTTATCATAATTCTTGAGCTGTACATAAATCTCGGCGATATAATAAGGGACGAGTGCCTTGTATTTAGCATTGTCTTGTAGCGGCAGGAAACCTTTCAATGCTTCGTTATAGCGTTTCTGTGTGTAACGGATATAAGAAATATAGTAATCACAGTCTGTTGCATACTTGGGACTGTTGGCACGTAAGGTTTCGAACCAGATAGCAGCTTCCCGCAAATCGTTTGTTTTCAGATAACAGGTAGCCAGTTGATAAGTGCGGTCGTCCCGTTCCTCATTGTTTAGCAAATCGAGGTCGGTAGAGTTGAAGAGTGCCATAGCCTCATCGTATTTTCCTTCGTAGAAGTAGCAGGAAGCCAGTAACGAGTAGATACGATTGGCATAAGGAGTATCGGGATAATGGTCGAGATACTTGCGGAGCAATTCGATACGGTTCTTGTCGTTCAACTCGTAAGCTGAACTGACCAACATATACTCCGCATCTTGGAGTAGGCTGGCTGTTGGCTTTTGCTTTACAAATGCCTTTAGTGCCGGCAGGGCAGCGGCATAATTTTTTTCCTGGAAAAGTTCTTTCCCTTCTTTATAGAGGTTGTCAGCTGAAGTGAATTTATCACCTGTCTGGGCAAATCCTATAATTGGTGCGCAACAGATAGCCGCACAAATGAGTCTAGTAATTTCTTTTTTCATAATAGGGTGTTTATGCAAAAGTACTATATATCTTCCAATAACGTATTTTAATGGCTGTTAATTTAAAGCTCATTAAAATATTAGACAGAATGGAAGGGGATATGTTTCCGTAATTTGTTATATTTTAACGAATTATCTGTCGGATAAGAATTTTTTAAGTCCTCGACGGATAGAATCCAGTCCAAAATCTTCCGGATTGATCTCGGAGAGAGGCAGGAAGAAAGAATCTGATACATCATCCATTGCCGAGAAGTGGCTTATATCTTCTACGGTACAAAGAAAGAACATATCAAGTGTGTGCACGGGAAAACCGGAATAGATGTAAATATTGGGAAGTGAGAATTGATAGACGGCTTGTTGCACTTTCAATCCGGTTTCCTCCAATACTTCACGGGCTACGCCTTCTTCGCCGGTTTCGTTCATGTCGATAAATCCCCCGGGAAGGTCGAGCGTACCTTTGGCAGGTTCTTTGGCACGGCGGCAGACGAGCAGCTCGTTTTGGTCGTTCAGGATTAGAGCCACGGTAGCGGAAGATGGATTGAAATAATAGACAAAGCCGCAATCTGTACATTTTTTGGACTTTTCATTGTTGACTTCGAAATGAGAGGAACCACATTCGGGACAATATTGGAACAGGTCAAGAGGATGTTTCATAATTCTTTTGCAGATACTGCATTTTGGTTTTTTCGATTACAAAAGTACCTAAAAAAGCAAAAACGACAAACTTTGTGAGTGTATCGTTTTTGCCTGCCTTTTCTTTTTCCCTCAAAGAAGACGTTCCTTTGAATTATTTTACTTGGAAATTTTCTAAACTTTCTCCAACGAAAGATGCTTTATTTGAATTAGTAACCAACATTGTACTGTGTATTTTATTATATCCGTATTGTTTGTTCCATACATCTTTGTTAGCTAATTGTATACTGTATTCCCAACGTGCCGAAATGGTTGGTCTGGGGTCGGGAAGATTCAAATAAATATCATATTCACCGCTTGGCATTGATTCCGGTAGTCCGAATCGAGCCTGAATGTTAATCTGCTCATTCGGAAACCAGAAACGCGGATCTTCTTTAAGTTTGATCTTATACTTGTTCTCTTTCTTCTTTTTGTGGACAAATACAATCTCGACATCTCTCGGATTAAATGGGGCAGCCCAACCTGTATTCTGTAACTTTAACACCACTTCATAAGGACAACCTATTTCTCCTTTGGGAGTAAAATATCCTTCGGAGAGAGTGAAGCGATAACCTAAACGCTTTTGTATTTCCTTCATGCATTGTTCGTCCTCCCATTGGTTGATGACTGCGGGATGATAATCAATATTAATATACGACCAATGGTATTTGGCAAAGTCTGTTACAGCATTCTCGCAGTTCGAATATTCCGACAGTTTACAGGTTTCTCCTCCCATGGCTACATATTTTGTTTCCCATTCCCAGAATTTTCTGTAATCAGGATTCTCTCCGAAAGTTCCCATGTCATCTATGTCGGCCAGAAAACAGTCGTTGTGAAAAGCTATACGAGATAAGTCGGATTCATTATAAGCCGTTTTCCTGGTAATGGTGTCGGTGTAGTTAATATTGAAAGTAAATAACTTGGCTACCGGATACCGTACACTTATCATTCTGTCCTTGGGCATTACTTTCAGAAGGGCATCCAGTACCTTACGGCGGGGAGCATACTCTCCCTTTTTAGGCTGGTAGTTATAATGGTCGGTATAATACCATTCTCCCCATACCCCGACAAATCCGGCTTCGAGTACACATATCACATCCGAAAATTCTTCCAGAATAGGTTTTAGTTGTTGGATATGCTGTTCCGTGAGTTCCCAGGGAGCATCCCATGGCTTCTCGTTTTCGGACGAAGTATATGCAAAGCGTAATACGGATTTTGCTCCTCCTTTTCTGAGAGCCAGCATATTGTTGCGTATCCGTTGCAGATATTCTTCGGAGATCAACTTATCTTTGAAATCTCTCATATAGTAGGCGGTGAATATAAGGCTCATGCCTTTCTCCCGACATTCTTTCAAGAAGGCGGGGGTAATGGAGTGGTTATTGTCCGTGGCATATTCCTGATGAGTGAAGAATCCTCTCTCCGGGTTACAAATTATTTCCTCCGAGGGTTGGTATGTTACTTTCTCCAGTTGATCCGGCGTACTGGAAGCGGGAGATTCTGTTTCTTCTTTGGAGTTTACTTTGTCATTGCAGAAAGTCAATAACAGAGCCGGAATACAAAAAAGAGATAAGAAGAGTCTTTTCATGGGATACTATATATGAAGTGTGAATATTCGGGATTATTTAACTTCTACAAACCAGGGAAGCCGTGAAAGAGGGACATCGAGGGTATACGTTTTACCTCCTTTATAGACTTTTCCCAGATCATCTTTCCATTTACCTTTGGGGAGTTTTACTGTACGTGTATTGCCGCTGGACATAATGGGGGCTACCAGGTATTTATCCCCCAACATATACTGGTCCCTGCATTCTTCAAATCCCTGATTAGGGAAGGCATAATCCATGTGACGTACAATGGGTTCTCCTGTAATAGAGGCATTTTTTGCCTGTGAGAGTATATAATCACCCAGTTGCTCATGCCATTTGGCATACTTGATGCACGTTTCCAGGTTCTCTTTATTTAGAATCCGCCAGGGGGCTACCGAAAACTGCATCATCGGCATCATGGAATGTATCTGGCAGGAACGTACAATCAATGTCTGGTCAAAACCGGACGCATCAATACCCTGAAAACTGGAATATTCTCCGCCTCCAATCATGTCGGGACAGGCATACGAATATCCCAACAGACCGGCGGCTATCATTGAGGGTACCAGACTTGCCACTCCGTCCCATGAGTATTTCTTGTCGCCCAGGCGTTGCACTAAAGGCTGGCCGCCTAATTTCCAACAGGCGCGGAATTCGTTATATGGAAATTCGAGCCCCAACTTGGCCCATAAATAAGTCTGTTCGGTATCATACGATTGGCGGTCGAAAACATCTACCTCTTTTTCCGGATATCTTTCCGGGTCTCCTGCATCGAATTTGAAACCGTCGATATGATAGTCTTGTTGCATTTTCTTGAGCGTACTCCGTAAATGGTTATAAGCGTCGGGATTGCTCAGGTCATAGCAGGCACTGGAACCGTTCCACCAATCGAGAATTGCCGGCTGGTCACTACCTTTTCTTTTTACCAGATATCCCTTTGTCTTTAGATACCTGAATTCTTCGCTATCGGGTGACACAAACGGACTTACCCATAACATCACTTTAAATCCCATGGCATGAAGTTCGTCAACCATTGCTTTGGGGTTCGGAAACTTGTCCGGGCGGAAGTTGAAGTTTCCGTAATCTTTTTGCCAGTTATCGTCAATCATCAGTATGCCGGTAGGAAATCCGTTGTCGATAATACTTCTTGCATATTTCAGGATATCCTCTTGATTCTGATTATATATAAGCTCTATCCAGGTATTGTATTGCGGTTTTGAGAAGAACAGTTCGGGCGGCAATATACCGGTGGGTGGGAGGTACTTTCCGGAAGCGGCCAGGTAAGCCTCTTTTAATGTGTTTCCCGCGGTAGCGTGCTCTATTGTTCCTCTGGCGGATTCTATGCGGATTTTGCCGTCTCTCAGTTGAAACCGGAATGGACCGTCACACCAGATATAACGCCCCTTATTCGAGATAAGTAACGGGGTAGTCTGGTTATTAAAATTCTGGGTTTGCAGGTCGGCTTCTGTTGTGTTATCGCAGAAAGGCATTTTATTGCCGAGGTCGGTAGCTCCTCCCCACCATTTTTCATTGGGAAGGATTTCTATTTCTTTTACCTGTTGTGGCAAAGCAGTTGTAGCGAGACTGAATGCCAGGATACTGAGGATTAATTTCTTCATAATATAAATATTAATGTGACTAATGCTTGATAAATTCGGAGGGTGAACTGCCGAATTGCTCTTTAAATGTTCTCGTGAAATAAGACGGACTTTCGATTCCGACGGCATAACCGACTTCACTGATTGACATATCGGTGGTTCTTAACAATTCTGCTGCCTTGTCCAACCGAATCTTACGGATGTAATTTCCCAAAGACATTCCGGTTGTCGACTTGATAAAGCTATACAGTTTGGTCCTGTTCATTCCAAGTTCGAGGCAGAGGTGGTCGACGGAGAATTGCTGGTCGGTTAGATTGGCATTGACCAATTCCACTAGTTTGCCGAACACTTCTCTTTGTTTCTTGTCCTGAATCTCCTGCCGGACGTTGTTGGCAGTAGGCAGATTCCTCATCTGATGACTTTTATTGAGAAGATTGCGGACGTTTGCTTTGAGAAGTCTGGGGTTGAAGGGTTTGGGGATGTATGCATCCGCTCCCATTTCAATCCCTTCAATCTGGTCCTCAACCTGCGATTTTGCAGTAAGCAGAATGATAGGAATAAAACAAGTCTGTAAGTTCTTCTTTAGAGTTGCACACAGTTCTATGCCGTTCATTCTGGGCATCATTACGTCTGAAATGATAATGTCCGGGAGGCTGCGGTTACATTTGTCCAAGGCTTCCTGTCCATCAATAGCCATGATGATATTATAGTCTTTTACGAAATACTCCCTTAATATCATAAGTATTTCGTGGTTGTCGTCCACCAGCAGAATCGTAGGTTTGCCTTCCATATAAATAGCTGTGGTCTCTTCTATCTCCAATGGTTCGTACTCTACTGCATAGTTTGATAAATAGTCTTTTAGTACGAAAGTACTTTCTTCTATCTTTTCCTCTTTGGCCAGATAGGTGTCCGATATCGGCAGGGCTATGATAACTTCGGTTCCTGCATCTGGCTTGCTGCTGATGATAATTCCGCCGTGGTGGAGTTCGATAAGAGATTTGACCAAAGATAACCCGATGCCCGAACCGGTATGCTGTTTACCTGTATTATTTTGCACCTGATGAAAACGTTTGAAAATGGTAGGCAGTACGGCTTTCTCCATGCCAATCCCTGTATCGCTCACTCTTATTATCGCCTGTTCGCCGGGAATCATATCTTTGGTATTCCAGAAAGAATCCTTATAGCGGGGAACAATGTCATTCACGTATCCTTTAGCAACCTGAATGTTGATTTCGCTGCCGGCATGAGAATAGCGTATACTGTTGGAAAGGATATTCGACAGTATTTTACCGAAATGCTCCGGGTCTATCCACATCCCGATCTCCGGATTGTCAATTTGTAAGTTCACATGGATGTCGGAGGCTTCCGCCCAGCCTTTGAATTCTTCGTAAATATCGCTCACGTATTCAGGAATAGAAGTATAGGTCGTCCTGAGTTGGGCGGACTTCACTTCTGCCCGGTGAAAATCAAGCAGTTCGTTGACCATGTTCGACAGTTTGCCTGTATTATGCTTTATGATATTTACATATTTGTTTGTGCAAATGTCCTCGTCTTCAGCAATCTCATTGATAGCGTGGCTTATCAAGGTCAGCGGGGTCCGGAACTCATGAGAAACATCCGTGAAGAATCTCATTTTCATTTGCATCATTTCCTCTTTCTGTCGTTCCTGTTCTTTCTGCATGGAAATCGTATTCTTCATCTGAGTCCACTTGATGAAGTAACGGAAACCTACGTAGAACAGTCCCAGAATGGCGAGAATATATAGGGTATAAGCCCACCAAGTCATCCAGAAAGGGGGTTGGGAGTAAATCTGCAATGCATATTGTTCATTACTCCATATTTGCCAGTCGCCTGCTTCCACCAGTAAGGTATGCGAACCGAACGGAATTTTCTGATAAGCTACGGCTGGTTCCTTGCCTGCTTCTATATATCGCCATTCATTATCATATCCTTCCAGTTTGTAGCGGTAGCGTATGTGGTGCTGGTTACTGTAAGATAATGAGGTGAAGTTGACGGAGAAATTATTATCAGGATACTTGAGTTCAAGACTGTTGGAAAATTCGATGTCCGAGTCTACAGGTTTTCCGTTGATATGGCAACCGGTAAAGTAAACACGATATGAGGTGTTATGCGGAGTTTCGGCAATAGGAGTGAAGTAGTTCAGGCCGTGGGCTCCTCCGAAGTATAAGTTTCCTTCGTCATCCTTGGCGGAAGAGGAAGTACCGAACACATAACTTTGTAAGCCATCGTTTGTGTCAAATACATTGAAGCGTTTTATCCCGTCGTCGAAGTAGTTCAGATTAAAGCCTCCGCACCATACACGCCCGAACTTGTCGACTTCGATACTCTCTATGTCGTTGGACGTCGCTCCGGCTTCTATCCCGTAACTTTCGGCTGAGTAGTCATAAATCCCGTTGGGCCTGTCTATCAGTGTCACTTTGTTAAGCCCGTTGCCCATGGTGCCTATCCAGTAAGTAGAGTCACTTCCCTTGTCGATAGGCCAGATGTAGTTACTGCTTAAACTGTTCTCGTCGTTTTCTCTCGCCAGATATTTGACGATACGGACTACCTTGCCTTCATTATCGAATATGACACGGTTGATACCCATTGCCGATGTGATAATGAGTTCATTTTTAGTTGTGTCGCTATATATGTTGTGAAGCAAGTCGGTGGACAGATTACAGGGAGCGGGTGTCCGGCTGGTATAGGTCATCGTGTTTTTCCATAGACCGTTGATCTCTTCGAAACACTCCAGTCCGGCATACGTCGTGACCCACAAACGGTTGAACTTGTCGAAATCCAGCCAGAAAATATAACCGCCGTTGATTGTCCGCAGTGAGTGGGTAACTTCTCTTGTTTTTTTATTGATAATGACGATATTATCTCTGACAGCTGCATAGATATTCCTGCTATCCGACTGTATACTTGTGATACTCGGAAATAACTGGGGAAGGTGACAATAATCCCATATCACCTCTTTTGTTCTGATATCGAAACTGCTCAATCCGCCAAACTTGCTTCCCATATATACATGGCCATCCTTGCTGTAATGTACGGAACTGATAAATTCGGAACCGATACTTGTATCGGACGTTCTGAAAGGACTGTATCTGACTGTTTTGAAAAAACGGGCCCTTGTATTGGCATAAGACACGCCTGCGGTCCAGGCGGATACCCATAGATTATTGTCCCTGTCGAGGAAGATATTGTTGATGTCACTTCCTACCGAATAGGGATTGGACGGTGAGTGCTTATGTTCCATGACAGAGGTGGACTCATTGCTTTTCCATACTTGGAAAAGCCCTTCGTTTGCTCCTATCCATACATATTCGGGGTCAACACATAAGGACAGTACCCCGCCCGGAGTATGGAACATGACCTGCTTGGCAAGTGTATAACTGCCGTCGTTTTCGATTTTATATTTAGCCAGATGTTCCTGGTAGATGATCCATAAATCTCCGTTATCATAACAAATATCCCTGACTCCCGAACCTATGTTATTATTGATATTGCCGGAAAACTTCAGTTCTCCCTCAGCGTCAACCTTGTAGGCGGACAGATACCTTTTTCCTGAAATCCAGGCATTTCCCAAGCTGTCTGTTGCCACCTTCGGGTTCAACTCGTCGGAAATATAATTGTAAGCGTCTCCTATCTTTCTGGCAGAAATGACCGGTTCCCCGTTATCTTTTTCGGAAGATTCAACCTTTACCAATCTGATTTGGTTATCCGATATGAGCCATAACTGATTACCAATGCCCTGCTTGAGCATCCTGACTTTGGAATAAAAGGCGGGATCGGGTTGAGCCTCTGTCCGGTAACTGACAAATTGCTTGGTTCTGATATCAAAACAAGCCAGTCCGGCTTCCGTAGCCAGCCAGATATAGCGGCCTACTATCTGAATACTATAAACTCTGTTATAATAGACTGAATTTATAATACCGTTTTCGTACTTGTAGGAATCAATGGAATATCCGTCGTATCGATTAAGCCCTCTATGGCTTCCGAACCACATATATCCTAAGGAGTCTTGTACGATACAGGTCACGTTATCGTGTAGCAGTCCCTCGTTTCTGGTCAGATGACGGAACAGGAGTTCTTCCTGTGCATTGCCGGTTATGAATGCACAGGAAAGAACGATAAGTGACAGAATGATTTGTTTATAATATCTCATAAGCAAAAAACGTCTGTGTTATGGACGAACGGTTATGTCAATGGTAGAGAACTGAGTGTTGTAATCATATTCACTCGCATGAATATTGTTTCCTACATTGTCTTTATACCCGCTATCCGAATAGTTTTTCATACTTGTATTGGTGCCTATTACGACTACCTGATAATTACCTGGTTGCGTATACGTATATTGATATTTCAATATTCCGGAGTTGTCATTGATGTTCAGAGACTGGCCTGTGGAGAACGGAATATAGTCTATATCACCATAACTTGCGGAAGCTATGTAGTAATCGCCTAAATATCCGGCATTATTACTAGGAGTAAATAAGATCTGTATGTATGACAATGTACCCATAGTTTTTCCCGTAGCTCCCTGCCAGGCGTCTATAACACTCGACAAATCAACGGAGTAGTCTGTAAACGCGGTATTGGGATTCCAGTATATGTCCCAGACGGTTTCATCTCTGAATATAACCTCCGTTTCACCGACTCCGATGCCGCCGAGGCGGATGACTACCTGAAAGGTTGTTATGTCCGGACGCTGTTCTCCCGAACTGACATCTCCCAGGATGTCTTTGTCGAATCTCATCCGTAAATTCAGCTTTTTGTTTGTTCCCAGCTTGGCGTCCGTATGCAGGCGGAGTGCTTGATACCACCATTCGGGATGAACGGATGTGATTTTCAGTACATTCTGCTGAATGGACTCGTCATACTCGATTTCGGCTTCCGAACCTATCAGGTTATCGCCACTGCCTGCGTTCACAACTTCTGCGAGATTGTCTGTAATGGAAGTGGAACCGGCGGGTGTATCGGCAAAGTTACAATTATACGGTGTAATTTCCGGATCGATAGGGCGATAATTGTTGTTTTGTAAATCATCGTTGGTTTTTCCTAGCAGTAGATAGTAGGCACTGCTCTTGTAGTCGTGCCCGTCATCTCCGGTGTAAATGGATACGGCCATTGCATTATGCCGGATACTGAATGTAACGGGTTCTCCTACCTTTACCTCTGTCTTGTCTGCACTGGCGGAGATATGTAAGCTGGGGGCTTCCTCTTCATTGCACGCAATAAATGTAGTTGCTGCGAGCAGAAGTATGAATTTAGTATAGGTTGTTTTCATTCTCTTATCGTTTTAAGTTGACACAAAAGATTAATATCCCGGGTTCTGAGTCAGGTTCTTGTTCACATCTATTTCACTCAAAGGCACGGGCAATAACATATTGCGGGATTGGATATTCTCCGGAGCTCCGGGAGTTGTGATTTCCCGTTCCGTATTACTGATGAACGGGTTGTATTGCCGCCATGCCTGCATCTGCTTTACCAGGATGCCACGGCGGACGAGGTCGCACCACCTGTCAGTCGACTCGGCTACTAGTTCGCGTGCCCGTTCGTTAAGTATTTCAGTTCTGAAGGCTGTATAATCATCGCCGTATCTGTTATACTCCCAGGCAGTTCTCACTCCGTCGTAGATATAACCGTATGCTCCGGGTTTCCAGTCGGGTACACATTCGTCTACTTCGGTAGCATAGTCGGTAATTAATTTACGGGGCAGTACATCCTGGTGCATAATGCCTTCGTTGGCGATTCGCGAACGTTTGCGCACAAGGTTGACAGCGTCGTAAGCAGACTGTATGGAGATTCCGCTCATGTCCATTCCTGAAGAAGGTCGGTAGTCGCCGGGACCGTGGTTGACTTCGTTGTATGCTTCCGCGTACATCAGTAATACGTCCGCATAGCGGAGCAGAGGTTCATCCATACCGAAGTTGGTGTAATTGTATGATGAAGGGTCTGCCAACGGATATCGTCTGAATTTGCCGATACTCCATTGAAGCCAGTTATTGTTTTCCGTGGCCTCGCTCAGCTTCTGGTCGCCCCTTGTGTCCCAATACATCTTGTAGTCCCAGCCCCATAACGTTCCGTCATCTTGTATGGTCATTCGCGGGCAGTTCCATAAACGGCGGATAGAGTCGCTCGGTTCATACATCATGCGGTGGTAGTCCGAACTTGAGATGTTATCCCACGAACCTCCGAGATTTTGGTTGCCTCTGATACCGAACATCATGCCTGTCCATGTTCCCGTATCGTCACCTGTCAATCCCTGAACACACCACAAAACTTCATCCGGTGCCTTGTCCCGGGTCTTGGCATTGAATACATCCGGATAATAGTCCACCAGTTTGTAACGTCCGCCCTGAATAACAGCACTTGAATGTTCAAGTGACTTCTCGAAATTGTCGGCTGCATTGCCTAGTATTTCTTTCCCGTCCCGTTGTGCTACGCTACCCAGCCATAAATATACTTTAGCCAGAAAACCATGGCAGGCGTCTTTGGTCAATCTGCCGTATTGATAGCCTTTTGAAGTGTCACCCTTATCCATTGTGTGACTGATACAGTATTCGAAATCCTCTATGATTTGCCGGAACACTTCTTTCTGCGGAGTGCGTGTCACCTCCAGTCCGTCAAGAGATTTGGTATCGGTCAATACCAGCGGCACATCACCAAACCACCTGACAAGGTCGAAATACAGGAAAGCACGGATGCCATGTGCCTGTCCGACATATCTTTCCCAGTTGTTGATTTTCTCTTTGTTGGTAGTCACGTTGTCTATCACAGAATTGCAGTCTTTTATCACTGCATAGTGATTTTGCCACATACCGGCGATATATGTGTTCTCAGAACCGTATGTAAAGTTACTCAGTCCGCTTGCTTCGTCCCAGCTTGCGCGTTTCAGCAAGTCGTTGGGGATTTGCTTTATATTGTATCCCGTCACCCACGAATCGGATAATCTGCGGTAAACACCATTAATGGCTTGCCGCGCATCGGATTCACTGTTGTAGAAATTGTCAGTTGTCAGCTTGCCTTTGGGGTCTTCTTCCAGAAAATCGGAGCAGCCACAAATGTTCAGGCATACAAGCATTGCAATTAATATGTTAAACTTATTCATGTCCTTGTTCTTTTATGATTAAAACCCTAGTTCGATTGAAAGCGAGAAGGAGCGTGGTCTCGGGTACGGGCTCATGTCGAGTCCGGGAGCCAGACGGGCTACTGTTCCGTAACCAGTATTTGCCTCGGGGTCGAAGCCGGAGTAACGGGTCCAGAGCCATAAGTTCGTTCCGGTCAGTGCTATGCGCATTTTGGAGAGTCCCATTTTGCCGGTTAACTTGGCGGGGAAGGTATAGCCCAGGGTCAGGGTTTGCAGACGTAAGAATGAACCGTCTTCTACCAGATCACTTCTAAGTACGCTTTCTCCCCAGGTTCCTCGGCCGTACAAAGGATAATTATTAGTGGGGGTGTTGGCAGACCATACATCTTTGTAGACACTCTTCAAGACGTTGTTGATACTAGTCGTTCCTACGAGATAGTAGGCGTTGCCGTTTACTACGTCGTTGCCGTATGACCAGCGGAAGAAGGCATACAAGTCGAAACCTTTATAAGAGAATGTATTCCCGATTCCTCCTGTATGTTTGGGGTTGACATCCGCAATCGGTGTACGGTCGTTCGAGTCGATAACACCGTCTTTATTGACATCGACAACTTTGAGTTGTCCCAATCCGAGGTTAGGGCCGGGGTATCCGTTGATGACTTCGGTATCATTGTTGTAAGTTCCGTCGCTGATATAGCCGTAATAGATACCTACCGGCATTCCTACTCTGAGCAGGACATCACTGGTAATTTTGGCATTAATCCCTCTGTCGTAGAATTGCTGGTATTGTCCCTTGTCCAGTGACAGGATTTTGTTCTTGTAGAAGGAGATATTGAAGTCCGTCGACCAATTGAAAGCGCCTTTAAACCAGTTCGCGTTAATGGCGAACTCCATACCCTTGTTCTCCATTGAACCTGCATTCTTCCAGGCTTTGGTATAGCCGGAAGTAGAAGGAATGTTTACTTGCAGTAACATATCGTCAATCCTTTTGTAGTAAAAGTCTGCCGTAATAGAGAAACGGTTATCCAATACGCCGAAATCAAATCCGATGTTGTACTGTTTCTGGCTTTCCCATTTCAGGTCGTCATTCGTTACGTTGGAGGGATAACGCCCGATTTCCACCGTGCTTCCGTGCATTACCACCTTATTGTTTTCCAACTGGGATAAAGATTGATAAGAGGGAATCTGATTATTACCCGTCATACCGAAGCTGGTGCGTACCCTCAGGTTGGATATGAAATCAAACTTCTTGATGAATTCTTCTTCAGAAGCGCGCCATGCGACACTGACAGCAGGGAAATAGCCGTATTTGTTATTGGCTCCGAACTTGGAGGAGCCGTCGACACGCAAAGAGGCATTTAATACATATTTATTGTCGAAAGTATAGGTTCCCCTACTGATAAACGATACCATTTGATTGCTGTCATACGTGTATTTGGGAGCGTAAGTGACCAGCCCCTTGTCTATTCCCCATATACCGACGGCCATGTCTTCGAAGTTTGTTGATTTGTTGTAGACATCTTTCATCGACCATTTGCTGGCCTCAAAAGCTCCCATTAGTGAGAAAGAATGCTTCTTTATGCTTTTCGCATATTGCAGCCGTGCTTCATATACCCAACTGTTTTCTTCCCGGTTGCTGATTTCCATGCGTCCCCTTTCCGATTGCCCGTACCAGGTATCCGAACCCCAGAGCTTGTCCTGATCCATGGAATACTGGCGATAAGAGGCGCTGGTACTGAACGTGAGGTCTTTCAATATCTTATAGTTGAAGTAGATATTACCATTGAGCTCACTATACCGATTGTTGATATTGACCTGATCGACTGCTACCAGAGGGCTCATTATGTTCACGTTACTGTAATTCATGATATCTGCCAGTCCCGGATAAAACAGGAAAGGAGAAATCTGCAAGGCATTGAGAATGACTCCCGACTGTGACCAGTCGCTGACCGGATTCTTGTCTTTAGAGGTAGAGTAAGACAGATTAATACCGATATCGATTTGGGAATTGACCTCCTGATTCAAGTTCAGGCGTGAGGTGAAACGGTCGAATGCAGACCGTTTGATAATTCCCGTATTATTCAGATATCCGAGTGAGAGCATATAGGTTGTTCCTTTGGTTCCTCCGGATATACTTGCGTTTGCTTCGTATTTTTTCGCTGTCCGGGTAATTTCATCCATCCAATTGTGTACGGACGGGTTGTTCCAACCTTTGTTGTCAATCACGTTTTGCCAGAAATTGATGAGGTTCGGACTATCGTATGTTCCGTAATCAAGCATCTTCTTTGCGTACTCTTCCGGAGATAATACTTCCAACGGAATATTTGGATTCATATCCAGACCTCCTGTCAGACTGAACGAGAATTTAGGTTTGGTAGAGGCTGCTCCCCGTTTGGTGGTGATGATGACAACGCCATTGGCTCCTTTGGCACCATAAATAGCTGCCGCCGCTGCGTCTTTCAGAATCTCCATGGATTCGATGTCGTTCGGGTTCAATCCTAACAATGGATTATTCACCGTTTCGGAATCTTCATTGGTGATCTGTTGAGTAGGCATGGGGACACCGTCGATGACAAACAGAGGTTGGGTTCCGCCTGTGATAGAGTTGACACCTCTGATTCTGAAGGTCATTCCGCTCGATAACGAACCGTCTGTCGGGATAATCTGCACACCGCTGATTTTGCCTTGTAGTGCTTGCAGGGTTTGCGCCGAACTGCTTTTGGCAATATCTTTTATATTAACTGACGCAACAGCGGTTGCAATGTCGCTTTTTCTCTGGCTACCGTAGCCTACGACTACTACCTCGTCCATTTCTGTTACTGACGGATCCAGCGTTATATTAAACTTGCGGTTCTTGCCGATAGCTACTGTCTTGGGTTTATATCCCAGATAACTGATGACAATCTTTTCGGAAGGAAGTGCTTTTAGAGTGAACTTTCCTTCTAAATCTGTAATTACGGCGTTGGTAGTGCCTTCGATATTTACCGTAGCACCGATCAGAGGTTCGCTCTTCTCATCCAACACTTGCCCTGAAATAGTTACTTGCTGTGCTAATACTACCGTCATGTGGAGCATTAGGAACAATGTGCTTAATAGTACCTTTCTCTTCATAGTGCAGATATTAAAGTTTATAATAAGAATGAATACAAATAGACTTAAATGGTGATGCAAATAAAGCGATTTATAATATTCGGGCTTTGACTTATAGTACTTTTCTCTTGACCAAATTACAAACTTCTCTTTTAAATTATCTCCGTACGCCTTAAAATTAGGGGAGAGTACTGCTTATTTATAAATAGTCCGGAAAAAGACCGGATATGAAGGATTGTATATTCAATCATTCTATTTTCTGAAATATACGGCTCGGCGTAGGCCTGAAGGGAAAAACTCGAAGGATTTAGCATTAGTGAGTTTGCGAATGTTATCATATTGGGCTATTCCCTGTTAATGTGTCACTCTTTTGCTGATTAGTGGTGTGTGTGGAAGAAGATATTAATGATCCTGTTTGAAAATGATAATATCAGTTGCTTCTTGCCCTTATGCCAACTAGAATAAATAGTGCTTCAAATAGGTGTCTAAAATCCTTCTTTATCGTGTCCAGATTGTTTCGCACCTTGAAACATTTTGTATCTCACCGGGAAACAAGTCGGGAAACGGTTGTTTCTTGCATATTTGTCTTGTTTATATGCATAAAAAGGCTGGATATAGTATATATATGCGTTGCTTTATGCACGATTTCTTCTCTTAGTGAGAATTTGACAGTCCCGGTTGTGATGGGAATCTTAAAAATAGGACTTTTAGCGGACTTATCGGTTTCATCTATCGCCGCATAGAATTATTCGATTGGACTTTTTTTGCAAGGGCGGGTCTTCCGCCTTTATCTTTGCATCAGAAACAAGAAACAAAACGAAGTTTCTGATGTTATAAGTCAAATCAATTAATAACAATAAAAGTAATAAAGATTATGGAACCAATTTTAAATTCTCAGCTTCCTGAATTCAGTGTTCAGGCTTTTCAAAACGGAGCTTTCAAGACTGTAACCAACAATGAACTGAAAGGTAAATGGGCGATTCTGTTCTTCTATCCTGCCGACTTTACTTTCGTATGTCCTACTGAATTGGTGGATATGGCTGAAAAGTACGACCAGTTCAAAGCAATGGGCGTAGAAATCTACTCGGTAAGTACTGACTCGCACTTCGTACATAAAGCTTGGCATGATGCTTCTGAAAGTATCCGTAAGATTCAATATCCGATGTTGGCAGACCCGACAGGTGCTCTGTGCCGTGCACTCGGAGTATATATCGAAGAAGAAGGTATGGCATACCGTGGTACATTCGTTGTCAATCCGGAAGGAAAGATTAAAGTGGTGGAATTGAATGATAACAATATTGGCCGTGATGCGAGCGAATTGCTTCGTAAGGTGGAAGCTGCTCAGTTTGTAGCGACTCACGACGGAGAAGTTTGTCCGGCCAAGTGGAAGAAGGGTGAATCTACCCTGAAACCGAGCATCGACCTGGTAGGTAAGATTTGATAGATCTTGATAATGATGATTATGAAGGGCCGGTAACGGGAGACGCTGCCGGCCTTTCTTTTCAAAAAAATAGAAGGAGAAAAAGGTATATGTTAGAATCTGCATTAAAAGAACAACTGAAGGGTATTTTTGCCGGACTGGAGGCGAATTTTACTTTTGATATATCGGTATCATCCAGTCATGAAAACAGAACTGAACTGGTTGAACTGCTAGGAGACGTAGCAGACTGCTCCGACCACATCACTTGTGTAGTGAATGAAGGAAGCAGACTGAAATTTGCTTTATTGAAGAACGGTGACCGTACTGGAATCACTTTCCGGGGAATCCCCAACGGGCACGAGTTTACTTCGTTATTGTTGGCTATACTGAATTTGGACGGCAAAGGGAAGAACTTCCCCGATGAGGCTGTCTGCAATCGGGTGAAAGCACTGAAAGGCCCGATACATCTGGTTACCTACGTTTCGCTGACTTGTACGAACTGCCCTGATGTTGTACAGGCTTTGAATGCGATGACAACACTCAATTCTTCCATTACGCATGAAATGGTGGATGGTGCGCTCTACCAGGACGAAGTAGATGCATTGAAGATACAGGGAGTGCCTTCCGTGTTTGCTGACGGCAAATTGCTCCATGTAGGCCGTGGCGAATTCGGCGAGCTGCTTGCAAAATTGGAAGAACAATATGGAATTGATGAAACCAAAGCGGTGGCTGAGGTGAAAGAATATGATGTGATTGTTGCCGGTGGAGGCCCTGCGGGAGTGTCGGCTGCTATCTATTCTGCCCGTAAAGGATTGCGTGTAGCTATTGTAGCCGAACGTGTCGGTGGGCAAGTGAAAGAGACTGTCGGCATCGAAAACCTAATCTCTGTTCCTGAAACAACGGGCAGCGAACTGGCAGATAACCTGAAAACTCACTTGCTGCGTTATCCGGTCGATCTGTTGGAACATCGTAAGATAGAGAAAGTGGAAATACTGGGAAAGCAGAAACTGGTGACGACTTCTGTCGGTGAAAAGTTTCTGGCTCCTGCATTGATTATTGCGACCGGTGCAAGCTGGCGTAGGCTGAACGTTCCGGGAGAAGCGGAGTATATCGGTCGCGGTGTTGCTTTCTGTCCTCACTGTGACGGCCCGTTCTACAAAGGAAAGCACGTAGCGGTAGTTGGCGGAGGAAATTCCGGAATCGAGGCGGCTATCGACTTGGCAGGTATTTGTTCTAAAGTAACTGTCTTTGAATTTATGGATGAACTGAAAGCGGATAATGTACTTCAGGAACGCCTTAAAACATTACCGAACGTAGAAGTATTTGTCAGCTCACAAACTACCGAGGTGGTAGGAAACGGCGACAAACTGACTGCTTTGCGTATCAAAGACCGCAAAACGGAAGAAGAACGTCTGGTGGAACTTGACGGAGTGTTTGTACAAATCGGTCTTTCTGCCAATAGTAGCGCATTCCGCGAAGTGGTGGAAACCAATCGTCCGGGTGAAATTGTGATTGACGCACATTGTCGCACCAACGTGACCGGAATCTATGCAGCCGGAGATGTTTCCACCGTGCCTTATAAGCAAATCATTATCTCTATGGGAGAAGGGGCGAAAGCTGCACTTTCCGCCTTTGATGACAGAGTACGCGGCGTTATTTGATAGAACCGGAACTAAAAATAAAAGCTACAAAGGTATCGTTCATGCCTTTGTAGCTTTTATTTTTTTATTACCTTTGAGGCTCATTTAATTAACCCCCAATGAGAAACATGAAAAAGAATCTTTTATTCATTTTTGCCGCTCTATTTATTTTTTCGGCACAAGCTCAGAATACGTTGAAACTGATGAGCTACAATATCAAGAATGCAAACGGTATGGATAATGTATGTAATTTCCAGCGTATAGCGAATGTTATAAACAATACATCCCCGGATGTGGTGGCTATACAGGAAGTTGACAGCATGACAAACCGAAGCGGGCAGAAGTATGTGTTGGGCGAAATTGCCGAACGTACTCAAATGCATGGTTATTTTGCACCTGCAATAGACTATGACGGAGGAAAATATGGGATCGGACTGTTGACGAAACAAGTCCCGCTTCGTTTGCAGACCTTACCTTTGCCGGGAAGGGAAGAAGCGCGTACATTGATTCTGGCGGAATTTGCCGATTATATCTATTGCTGCACTCACATGTCGCTGACCGAAGAAGACCGTATGAAATCATTAGAGCTGGTGAAGGCTTTCACTTCCTCCTCTACCAAGCCTCTCTTTCTGGCCGGTGACATGAATGCTGAACCGGAATCCGGCTTTATCAAAAAACTGCAAAAGGATTTTCAGATACTCTCTAATCCGAAACAGCATACATTCCCTGCGCCTGATCCTAAAGAGACGATAGATTACATTGCTACGCTAAAGCAGAATGCGAAAGGATTTGCTGTGATATCTGCAAAAGTCATAAATGAACCGATGGCTTCCGATCATCGTCCTATATTGGTGGAACTCCGTACTGCCGAAAAGGCGGATAAGATATTCCGCATGAAACCTTACTTGCAGAATCCGGTAGGCAACGGTATTACAGTGATGTGGGAAACCACCGTTCCTGCTTATTGCTGGGTGGAATATGGAACGGACACTACCCAACTGAAACGTGCACGTACGATTGTCGACGGACAGGTGGTTTGCAATAACTACTTGCACAAAATACGTATAGACGGCCTGCAACCCGGTCAGAAATATTATTACCGTGTATGCTCACAAGAAATTCTGCTTTATCAGGCGTATAAAAAGGTGTTCGGCAATACGGCGCAGTCGGCCTTCAGTGAGTTTACACTTCCGGCAACGGATACAGACTCTTTTACTGCCGTTGTCTTTAATGACCTGCATCAGCATACGCAAACCTTCCGAGCTTTGTGTCAGCAAATCAAGAATGTCAATTATGACTTCGTTGTCTTCAATGGTGACTGTGTAGACGACCCGGTGGACCATAATCAAGCAACCAGTTTTATCAGTGAACTGACAGAAGGAGTGTGTGGCGACCGTATACCGACTTTCTTTATGCGTGGCAACCATGAAATCCGCAATGCCTATTCTATCGGTTTGCGCGACCACTACGACTACGTAGGGGACAGGACTTACGGCTCTTTCAATTGGGGGGATACCCGTATCGTTATGCTGGACTGTGGGGAAGACAAACCGGATGACCATTGGGTGTATTACGGTTTGAATGATTTTACCCAGTTACGTAATGAACAAGTTGATTTCCTGAAAAAGGAGTTGTCTTCCAAAGAATTCAAGAAAGCCGGGAAACGTGTCCTTATTCATCATATTCCTCTTTATGGAAATGACGGAAAGAACCTTTGTGCAAATCTGTGGACCAAACTATTGGAGAAAGCACCTTTCAATATCAGTCTGAATGCACATACTCATAAATATGCTTATCATCCGAAAGGTGAGCTGGGCAACAATTATCCGGTTATTATCGGTGGCGGGTATAAAATGGATGGCGCTACGGTGATGATTCTGGAAAAGAAAAAAGACGAACTGAGAGTGAAAGTTCTGAACGCAAAAGGAAAGATTTTACTGGATATTACCGTCTGAAACGATTGGGAATAAAATAAAGGCAGGCTGTCTCGATATAAAGAGGCAGCCTGCTTTGTTGAGTAACCGTAAAATGTTACTTCTCTATATGAATAATACCTGTATATCCTCCTCCTCTGCTCATATCTATGGGCAGTTTTTCGTTGTCCTTGATAACTTGTTCTATTATTTGGGAGTCTTTCGCCTGTTGCCCGGCATTTACTCCATCTATATGTGCTTTTATTTTCTTCGGTCCATTTCCTATGAATGATAAATCAATCTCAATATGCCGTGGGGTAGCTCCGTTGATTACTCCGATATACCATGTATCGTTATGCCGGCGTGCAAGAGCGATATATTCGCCCACTTCTCCCTCCAAAGGGACTGTCTCATCCCAGGTTGTAGGAATACTTTTGATAAATTCAAAACTCCGGAGATTCTTGTCATATTTAGTAGGACTGTCCGAAATCATTTGCAACGGGCTTTCGTAGACTACATACATGGCTAACTGGTGGCTACGTGTGCCCTGACTCATCGGTTCATGTTGATTTTCATAGAATGTTTCCGGATGTGCGTTAAGCATAGCTCCGGGAGTATAGTCCATTGGGCCTACCCACATACGCAGATAAGGGATGATTACATCATGTGTAACCGTGGCTCTTTTGCTCCATTTGTTATACTCCAGTCCTATTACTCCTTCGCGTGTCATCAGATTCGGGTATTTGCGTCTCATGCCCTCGTTGGGGTAAGAACCGTGAAAGTCTACTAATAATTTGTATTGAGTGGCTTTAATAGCTACTTGTTCGTAGAAGTTAACCATTTTGGCATCATTACGGTCCATAAAGTCTATTTTGACTCCCTTCACTCCCCATTTGCTGAATTGTGCAAAAGCCTCATCCATTTGTCGCATGATGTTTACCCATTTCGACCATAACTGGATACCTACTCCTTTTTTTGTTGCATATTCACAGATACGCGGAATGTCAACATCGGGATTGAGGGTTAACAGATCGTTACGTGCCGACCAGCCTTCGTCGATCAGGACATATTCGATGTGATGTTTGGCTGCATAGTCTACCAGATAGAGATATGTATCGGTATTAATGCCACTTTTGAAATTTATATGATAGATATTACGGTCATTCCACCAGTCCCATAATACTTTACCGGGTTTAACCCATGTATAGTCGGCGGCTTGTTCTTTCTCCTCGGAGAGTAAATATATAAGCTCGCTTTGTAATATGGAAGAAGCATTGTCGAAGATACCGGTCACCCGCCATGGAAAGACCCGTTTCCCGCAGGTGGGAATAAGATAGTCTTTGCGTGTGGAGGCATAGATTTTATTATCCCCTTCGTATGGCACTTCCTTGTCCGGATAATTGGCAAAAATGCCATGGAAGGATTCTAGGGCGGGTTGTAAGTACATTCCCGGATAATTATAGAGATTGGCTTCTGCTAATAATACTTTGTATTTGTCTACTTCGACCATTACAGGCGCTACAGAGAAACTGTCTTTGGGTAATGCATTGATCGGCTTTACCGTATAATCCTGCTCAAACCAGTTTTGTAGCTGGTCGGTTAAAAGAGTGTACGAGGTATGATCCTGTCCGAAGCGGAAAGATACCGACTCTTTCTTTACAGGCTGTTTATTGTTTGCAGTACTTACGAAACGATAGGCCACTCCGTCATTATAGATTCTGAATTCGATTTTATAGTCTTTGTAAATAAGCTCAACCTGGTTATAATTATCCACTGTCTCTTTATATTTACGCGGTACAATAAATTCCACTTTTTCCGAAACGCTTTTACGAGTTATCTTTCTACATTTGTCTGTTCCCCAAGTGTCGTTTCCGACTGTAAGTGAGAGCGGGCAAGTATCAAGAATCTTTGTTCCATTCCGGGATAAGCTGTAACTGACCTGATTGTCAGTCTCGATAGTTATCACATTTTTCTTGTCCGGCGAACCGGCCTCAATTATTTTGGCAACTGTTATCGAAGGAAAACAGAAGGCTGCTGTTAGTAGGAAAAGAATATGGTTCATTTTCATAATTAGTTTCCTCCGGATAAAACGATGAATGATAATCCTGTGATGAACAGAATAAACATGATTCCTAAAAGTCTGTCGGTTGATTTGGAACTACCGGTGAACTCTTTCCAGATAAATACACCCCATAAGGCGGCAATCATAGGTGCTCCCTGACCGAGAGCGTAGGAGATGGCAGCTCCCGCTTTTCCTGCGGCTATATAGCTTAAAGCAGTTCCCAATCCCCATATACATCCTCCGAGGATACCTACCAGATGTGTGCTTGCTTTTCCTGCAAAATATTCTTTATAGCTTACAGGAGTTCCTACAAACGGGCGTTTCATAACAACTGTATTGAATAGGAAGTTGCTCAGGAAGATACCGATTGAGAATATAAAGAAAGCGGTGTATGGAGTAGCCATGCCCGGAGTCGGAGAGTCAAAATTGTTAAGGTCCATGGCAGCAGCCACAAAACGGTAGAAGAAAGACATAAGTATGCCGGCAATAGCCGCAAGAATAATCCCTTTCTTGCTATTATTATTTCCCTTTTTTTGTTGTCTGCCTGCCGCTATTCCATTGCAGATGATAGCGATAACAATCAAGATTACTCCAGTAAACAACCAGAACGGATCTCCTTTAGGAGTGCTGAAATAGTTGATGAACACACCTAGGACCAAGGCAAGTCCTACGCCCAACGGAAAAGCAACCGCCATTCCGGCTATGGAGACCGAAGCTGAAAGTAAGATGTTGGAAGCATTGAAAATAATTCCTCCGATCAAGGCACTGACTATGTATCTGGTATCTACTTGCCGGATATCTTCCAGAAAACCTCTCCCCGAATCTCCGAAACTTCCGAGTGTGAAAACGAGAAGTAAGGCAAATAATAAGATACCGATTGTATAATCCCAGTAATAAAGCTCATAACGCCAGTTCTTACTGGCCAGTTTTTGGGTGTTACCCCAGGAACCCCAACATATCATGGTTATGAAGCAAAAGATAATGGCTAGTGTATAACTATTGACTATAAACATGACTCTTTCTTTATTGGTTTATATTCTTTTCTTCTTTCCCTGTCACCTGGCGGACAATGGCACCTAATGTTCTCTGAATATTCTCATTTCCTTGAATCATAAGATATTGATGTTGTCCTTTGTCTGACGCATTAAATAGACTGTGTCCTGCACTGTCTATTGTAATCGTTCCTTTTGTTGACAGTTCAAAATAATCCTTCTCCGGCTCTATGGCCTGTATGACAGAAGTCAAATCCCAAGTTTGCCTGTCGTATGGCATTTTGTCATATATCTGGTAAGATACACAAAGAGGATGTTTGTAAGCGTTCGGGAAATCATTCAAGATACTCTGATGCGGATACAACAATTTGTTGCCTAGTTCCCAGCCGCTTGCAATGACCGGAGTGGGCCATTCGCTGAATACGGTTTGTGCGGCATTTATATCCTGTACTAGATTCCATTCGGGGAAGTCGAACTCGTTCCCATAGAGTCCTCCCATTACGGACAACAGCTTCACTTTTTGGGCAACGAGTGATTTGCCGTCCAAAGGACTGTATTCGTCGGCTTCTGAGCGTAGCAGGCGTGAAAGGTTCGTTTCTGGTCCTACGGCAATAAATACCACGGAATTATCTGGTTGTGAAGCCAGTAATTTCCGTAATAACTTATATCCTTCCGGCAGATTGTCTTTTATGCTTCTTTGAGGATACAGTATCTTATTGCCTTCAATAATGGTATCCAAAGTCTGGCGGAGATAACCTCCGTCTTCGGGAGTAGCTCCGTTGTATGCATATCCCAATGGAATGTCTCCCCTCTCGTTGAGGCGGCAATATCCGTCAATATATTCAATTGAATAAGGGTTGGACTTGCTGATTGTGATACCTAGCAGATCTATTGTTCCGGCGTTCTCATAGTTGAATAGCATTTGCATAGCCAGCACGTCGTCAATGTCATTGCCGACATCCGTGTCGAATATCACGGGAACAGGAATCTTCGTTTCTGTAGGCTTGTTACAGGCGCTCAAGAAGCAGAACGAAAGGATTGCAACAGATGTGATATATTTATATATTTTCATGTTACTGATTATTTATCGGGTTGTTTGAATTGATATTTTAAAGACTTGTCACTTTGAATGTCGAAGAATAAATCTGGATTCAGACGGGTATCGGCAACTGATTCACCAATACCGATATAGCCCATTGGATGATAACCGCCTTCGAAATAATTCTCATTGGCAAATCGGAGCGAAGGTTGCATACCGGCCGGATCGAGCACCGTTAAAGCCAGGATATATTTTCCCTTGGCAATGGGGGCGTCAATAGAAATATTCTTTCGGATGTGATAAGTTGGCGGAGCTATTTGGTATTTATGTTCATCTACAGACCAATTATCTCCCGGCATCCATTCGGAGATGTTTACTTCCTCCAATATTTTTCCCCACACTTTTTGATGACTTTCAGGGTCTAGTAAAGCTACTTCTACCGGCCAGTTATAATAGAATGGAGACGATCCGCTGTTGACAACTTTGAAAGAAATAGGGAATTGTGCTCCCACCTTAATTTCTTTCGGGTAAGAGAATTCATTGATAATGAACCGGTACCCCATGGCTTTTTGCAGTATCTCTGCATTTTTCCGGAACTCCGGTTCGTTGAAGTCTGCCCAGGTGATTCCGCCTAGATGATTGCAGTGCAGGTTCCGGATCTGTTCCATGACATATTCCCGGGTATCCTTATCTGCCACCACTTCTTCAAAAGATTTGAACCGGGCTAAATCTCCCCAGTTCCAAGTAATTTCTCCACCTATCGGCTGGGTTTTCCAACGATCACCCAGCTTCTTCATTTCCTCATAACCTCTTACAATCTCTTGAGGTTGAGACCATGAATCCCAATAAATTCCGAATTCATAATCTTTAAATTCATAGGCGTAGCGAACCATTACTTTCTTGTTTTTGAATGCTTTGGCAAAGGCATCTCCCAGGATCTTTTCCATGCCCGGAATCCATGTCCGGTTAGCTACGTGTTCCGGTTCGTCGTGCGGAGCCCAGTAAGTTGAGAGATCCGGATCATGGTGTTCTCCCCATTCGCCGATGATCCCCATTTCTACATACGCTACCCGTGGATCGTTATCCCATGCCTGTCCGAGTTTCTCTACCAGTTTTTTTACGCGCTCAGGAAAAGAAGGATCAAAGTACCCCCCGCTAATAGGGGTATTTTTGTCTTTTTCTTCTACATAGGCGCCCACGGAGTTCGGTTTCTGTTTATAAGGACCTTTTTCCGGATCTATTCCTTTAGGCCAGTGCCAACCGGTCAAGTCGTCCGGATTAGTGGGGTCTTTAGGTTTTCCGCCATGCCAGGGCTCCAGCCATACAAGAAAAACCCGGGGAATTACCTTGACATTTATGTCTTCCACGCCTTTCCATCGATGATTGCTGTAAGCGATAATCTTGTCTACCCCGTCATTGGCGTCATCCTCGATCATATTCCACTGCATATATTCTTTTGTCAGTGAACCGTAAGGGTAGGGATATTCTTCCCTGACCCGGTCGATACCGGGAGCGAAGAATTCCCTGAAGCCTTTCATCGGATTCCTGAATGCATTCGGATACTCCTGGTAAGAAACCGTGACGGTTTGTTCACTACAAGCAGATAACGTTCCGAATGCCATTAGGAGTAATATGTTTCTGATGCTTGATTTCATTAAGCTTATTGGTTATTGGATTTTATATTTCAGGGTTTTATCCTGCCTCATGTCATTAAAACTGCTGACCGGTATCTCAAAATAGATAGGCTCGGTATTGACGCCGATATGTCCCATTGGGTGACGTCCTCCTTCAAAGTAGTTCTGAACGGCGAATCTCAGTGAAGGAAGCATACCGGCCGGATCTAGCACAGCAATAGAGATGATGTAATCTCCCGTATCCAGTTTCTTGTCTAAAGTCAGTTCTTCTTCAACATGGTTCGGAGTAGCCGGTTGGGTATAAACTTTGGTTGAGTTGTTCCAGTTATCTCCCGGCATCCATTGGGATATCTTGGGAGTCTTCAGTGTTTTGCTCCATACAACTTCCTTGGTTTGGGAATTTAGCAGGGATATTTCTACCGGCCAGTCATAATAGAAGGGTGACGAGCCTGTGTTGGTTACGTCAAATGATATTTTGAACGGCTCATCCGGCTTGATACTTGTTGGGTAACTGAAATTGGATAAAACAAAACGGTACCCCATTGTCTTTTGCAATAATTCAGCGTTTGGCTCAAAAGACGGGTCGTTAAAGTTAGCCCAGGTGATGCCTCCCAAGTGGTTGCAATGCAAATCACGTATTTGCTGGATGACCAGGTCTCTTGTCTTTTCATCTGCCACCACTTCTTCAAAAGATTTGAATTTATAGAGGCTTCCCCAGTTCCAGGTTATTTCTCCACCTATCGGTTGAGTTTTCCAGCGGTCGCCGAGCTTTTTCATTTCCTCGTAGCCACGCACCTTTTCTTCATCAATAGCCCATGAATCCCAATAGATTCCGAATTCATAATCTTTAAACTCGTACGCATAGCGAACCATTACTTTCTTGTTTTTGAAGGCAGCGGTAAATGCATCTCCCAACACCTTTTCAATGCCCGGTAACCAGGTACGGTTCTCTACATGATTGGGTTGGTCGTGAGGAGCCCATACTGTGGTGATGTCCGGGTCATGATGTTCCCCGAATTCGCCGATAATCCCCATTTCCACATACGCTACCCGCGGATCGTTGTCCCATGCTTGTCCAGCCTTCTCTACCAGTTTTTTCACTCTTTCCTGAAAAGTAGGGTGGCAATAGCCTCCAATAATAGGAGCGTTAAGATCGTCTTCATCGTATGTCTCTCCCGGAATGTCGCTTGGCCAATGCCAACCGTTCAGGTCGTCCGGGTTGTCTGTATGAGTGTTCTTGGCATATCCTCCGTGCCAGGGTTCCATCCATACGATATAGATACGTGGGATAACCTTGACATTGATATCTTCTACTCCCTGCCACCTGTGGTTACTGTAAGCTATAATCTTGTCGACACCGTCGCTTTCATTGTTTTCCAGCATATTCCATTGCATATATTCTTTAATGATGGAGCCGTAAGGATACGGATATTCGTCTCTTACCTTGTCATAGCCCGGGCCGAAGAATTCACGTAAACCTTTCATCGGATTTCGTATCGCATAAAGATATTCTGCCGGATTGACCGTAACTCTTCCGTCTTTGACTTCTATAGTTCCTCCCCCTTCGATAGGAGGGAGTATGCCATGGTCTTCTTCTTTACATGAATAAAAGAAGATACTCATCAATAGTCCTGTGATAAAAATAAATTTTTTCATGTGCTAAATGATTTATGTTAATATCCTTCGTTGTTTTCTGTGATAGCGTCATTGGCATCGACGGCTGCCTGTGGAATTGGGTATAGAACATGATAAGGCTGGATGGTGACTCCGGCATGGTCTTTCATATATTCGCCCAGTTTGCCGAAGCGGATTAAATCCCAGCGGCGCAGGTGTTCACAACATAATTCATGTAATCTTTCTTCCAGTACGACTTCGGCAAATTGTTCTTTATTTAGATTATCGGCTGCTGTTATGGAAGTCAGTCCTGCCCTGCCTCGTACTTCATTTAAGGCATCATACTTATCATTACTTGTGTCATCAATGCTGTTCAGCGCTTCCGCTTTCATCAAAAGCACGTCTGCATAACGAATCATTGTAAAATTCAGATTATCATCTTCAATCACATTACCTGTTTCTGCGTCCCAGAATTTGCCGGAAGAAGGAGGTGTCTGGGTGACGCCTGCATATTCTGTGATGAAGAATGCTTTTTTACGTTTATCGTTGTTATCATAAGAATCGTATAAATATTGTGTCGGACCAAATCCGCCCCAGCCGCCAAAGTTGGTCGGTCCGCCTACATTACGAGGTCCCCAATAAGAATGCTGGATACTTCCCTCCAGTCCCCATGAACCGGAATGCTTGAATTGAATTTCAAATATATTCTCATATTCCTGATTCTTGTTTTTAGGATCGAATATATCCTTTAGATTATCGTACAATTTGAATTTGCCTTCGAGCATCCGGCAGTATTTTAATGCTTCTTCCGGTTTTCCCCACTGAAGGTAAATGCGTGCCAGCAAAGCTTGGGCAGCGTATGAAGTGGCTCTTCCTTTATCTTGGGCATTCGGCCAGGAGGTAGGGAGGCCGAGAGCTGCTTCCATATCCTGCGTAATCAGTGTGTAAACTTCGTCAACCGTAGCGCGCGGTCTCATGATTTCACTTCTGTCAATGGATGATTTTGTCCATAAGGGAACTCCACCGTACATTCTTACTAAGTCGAAATAGTAGATCGCTCTTAAAAAACGAGCTTGCATAATCATGGAACTATGAAGATCCGCACTGACTGCATCCGAAGGCATATCAATAACTGCATTGCAACGTTTGATACCTTCGTAACAGAGCCGATAGTGATTGTCCAGGAATTCGTGTGAAGCGGAAAAAGTATAGTAATGCAATTGGGAATAAGCCGCCCAACCCATATCAAACGGAATTACTTCATCTGTTCCGAATTCAGTAAGGGTAATGGTATATTTCCCGACAAAGACTTCCTGGAGCGTGCCATAAGCGGCATAAAGAGTTTGCTGCCAGTCTTCCGGTTTTTCATAAGCATTTTCCGGTGTTAGTACACTTTGGGGTGTCAAGTCAAGAAAGTTGTCGCAACTACATAATGTCAGGCAACTGAAAGCTAATATTGATAAATATTTTTTCATAATGTTTCTGTTTTTAGAAGTTAAGAGAAATACCACCGATAAAGCTACGGGCGTTCGGATAAGGATTGGTATTGTCGCTGGACTCTACATCAAATCCCGTAAATTCCGTAGCTGTGAATAGGTTTTGTACAGAGAAATAAACTCTGATATTTGAGGCTTTGATATTTCTGATGACGTTTTTCGGCAAGCTATAACCAATTTCCAGATTACGGAGGCGGAGATAGTCACCTTTTTGGAGATTGGCATCGGTACCATCTCCGTTGGCATAAGCACTACCAACTCTCGGAGCCGGATATTTGTTGTTCGGTCTGTCTTGTCTCCAATAATATTTGTAATAGTTTTCACTCATGTTTCCCCATACATTGAAAGAATTGAGGTAACGGTTCAGTGAATTGTTGATTTTATGTCCTCCTGCAAAAGTAAAGAACGCGGTAAGGTCAATACCTTTATATGAGAATGTATTCGTAAAGCTACCATAATATTTGGGAGTGGAAACTCCGCAGAAATCACGGTCTTCTCCGTTGATGACATAGTCTTTCTTGGCATCCAGAATCTTGCGGTCACCGGGTTGGGCATTGTACTTGGCAGCTTCGGCAGCTTCATTGGTTTGCCAGATACCTTCGGATTTCAATAAGTAGAACTGTCCGATAGGACGTCCCACAAACAATGTTTTATTGACATCTTGTTTGCCGTCATAAAGTTCTTTGATCTTATTGTTATTATAAGAAATCATGAAGGCAGTTGTCCATAAGAAGTCTTTGGTACTGATGTTGACCGTGTTCAGCGTAAATTCAATACCTTTGTTATCAATTTTGCCGATATTGGTAAGTGAAGTTCCGAAGCCGGATTCCAACGGAAGGGGTACTTCCCATAGCAGGTCAGTCGTACGCTTATAGTAGGCCTCGATCGTACCGGCTATCCGATTGTTGAATAACCCGAAGTCAATACCCAAGTCTAGTTGGTTGGCTTTTTCCCAAGTCAGTTCCGGGTTCGAAATAGAGGTTTGTACGGAGCCGGTTACCAGGTTATTACCTAAAATGTAATTAGCGGAAGCTCCTCCGAGGGCGATTGTCGGGGCATAAGCAAAATCTCCGATATTCTGGTTACCCAGTTTGCCGGCGCTGATTCTTAACTTCAGGTTGCTGATGACCGGAGCGTTTTCTTTGATGAAACTTTCTTCAGAAGCACGCCATGCAAGAGCCAGTGACGGAAAGAATCCCCATCGGTGTCCCGGAGCAAAACGGGAAGAACCGTCGCCGCGCATCGTCAATGTTGCCAAATAGCGGTTGCTGAAATTATAATTGAATCGTCCGTAGAAAGACACCAGAGAAGATGGGACTGCATACGAAGAGTTCGGTCCATGTTCTTCCGCTCCTTGCAAATTGTAATACTTGAGAATAGATGATAACTTTTTGGAGTCGGCGGTTACTTCTTCATAATCTGTTCTGGAAGCGGAGAAACCTGCCATTGCAGAAAGTTGATGTTCTTTATTGATGTCAAATGAATAAGTGGCAGTGTTCTCTGTTTGCCAATATCTTTTCTTGTTCGACATCACATTAGCATGGCCACCAGCCGTATAATGCTGTCCCATACGGCCGTCTTCGTAAGTATTTACTTTATAAAAGACAAGTTCTCCGCCGTTATCGGAACGTAATTTCAAGTTCTTTATCGGTTCTATCTCGATGTAGGCGGAACCTACGAATCTGGACTTGAGTGTAGCTTTGTCAAGCAGGTCAACAATAGCCACCGGATTTGCTCTCGTGTTGAGGAAACCATCGAAGTATTCTCCGTCTTCGGTATAGATAGGAGCTGTCGGTTGTGAACTAATGGCACTGAACATAGTTCCGTATCCCGAGTCGGCTTCTTCATTGATATTCATGAGCTTTGACTCAATGACATTGAAACGTACACCGTATCTCAGCCACTTGTTTAGTTTGGCATCCATATTATATCGGACGGTCAGCTTATTGAAAGACGAGTTTTTGATCGTACCTTTCTGATCATACCAGTCTACTCCTAAAAAGTGTTGTATATCGTTCTTCCCTCCGGAAATCGAGAAGTTATAGTTTTGGTATTGCCCGTTTTGGGTCACTGCGTCCTGCCAGTCGGTCGATTCACCACGGCTTAGCAAGCGTAGTTCTTCTGATGTCCATTTGTAGTTAGGCTGGGCAATGGATACTAATTCATAGTATTGCTGTGCGTTCATCAAATCTTGCTTGTTCAACATTCGTTGCGTACCGAAAGAGGCATTCAGGGAGATTTTGGCTTTTCCGCTTGTACCCTTCTTGGTAGTCACGAGTACTACGCCATTAGAACCTCTCGAGCCATAGATAGATGCGGAAGAAGCGTCTTTTAATATTTCGATAGATTCAATATCACCGGAAGATAAATCCTGCAAACCTCCTTGTACGGGAATACCGTCGACGATGTATAACGGCTCGCTGCCGGCTCGGAGCGAACCTACTCCACGAATAACGACAGAAGCATCTCCACCCGGTTTTACGGAGCCGGTAGTGACTTGCACGCCGGCGGCAAGTCCTTGCAGGGCAGTTGTCACTGTTCCTACTTTGGAGTTAGTAAGATTTTCTGATTTGATAGAGGCAACGGCACCCGTTAAATCGCTCTTTTTGGCAATACCATACCCGATTGCCACTACTTCGTCCAGATTAATGGCGTCTGCTGCCATTTGTATATTAATGACATTTTGCTTTCCTACGGTAACAGATTGTTTTACCATACCCACGAAAGTAAACTCCAGAACATTTCCTCTTTGGGCCCTGATGCTGTAGTTGCCGTTTGCATCACTTACTGTTCCTGTTTGAGTACCTTTTATGGTTATAGATACACCTGGCAATGTTTCATTACTCGTGTCGGTAACGGTTCCTCTAATGTTGATTGTCTGTGCATGTAATACACTGGCAAAAAAGATGGCTATAAATAATATAATGTGTTTTTTCATGACGCTTATTTTATAGGATTGTTAGTTAATAGGCCCGGATAGGAAGAACACCAATTTTCCAACCGCTTTTTGAGCAGATTTCAGAAACGATATTAGTCTCTTCGTAGAAGTTCACATAATAGGCAGACCAGCCGGCTTCCCCGTCGCCTTCACTTGAAGTCCAGTAATTGTTTGCCGGAATATTGACTCCTTTCTCAGCTAATAAACTTTTAACTTTGAATACTTCGATCAGTTCTTCTCTGGAAGGGAGGAACCAGTCGGCATATACGGCATTTCCTTCAGTGACACTGTTGTTCAGACAAAGTTGGGCGGCAATTTTGACTCCTTGCCACTCGGGCCAGTTGTTCGCACTCTGCAATGCATTAAACTTTTTGACTATATTTTGAGTGTTTGTATAGCCGCTTCCCATGTTTTGACTCGTTCCGGCCGCGTCCGACGGATTTACCTCCGGACCGAATTGTTCTGTTCCCGTACCGATGTTACTCATGTTTACGATATATCCGTGTGCCTTTGCAGCGTCCACCCAGAATACAACACCTCCTCCGAGTTTGTCGCCAACATTCGTTTCGATAGTGATTGTTCCAAGATTACTTTTCCGTTCTCCCCTGATAATCATAATAGAGTTTACCCCGTATAATCCTTCCGGAAGTGTAAATTCTACTCCTTCTTCATTAAGAGTTAATGGCAGATTGTATTCGACGCCTGTCGGGTAGAAAGAAGCATATAATACGGCGACGTCCCCTGCTTCAAATCCTTTTCCCTGAATCTCGACTTTGCTCTTGGGCTGTACATTACCTGAAGGGAGAACGATATCAATGATCGGAACAACGAAAGGCACTTTGAAAGTTCCGTTTAAAACGGTCTGTTTCCCTGCTCTTTCAATTGTTACGGTATACTCGCCGCCTGCTTCTACCGGGACGATAAACTTCAGGTAACTGTCTGTAATCTCCGTGACTTCTACCTTTTCTTTCTGGTTGTCAGCGTTACTTAAATAGACTATATCTTCTTTTGCAAAACCGAGTCCGTTGATTTGCGCAACCTGACCGGGGATGATGTCATTTTCCGAAGGAAATTTTATTTCCTTTAGAATGGGGGCTATGGGAGTAGCGGTGTGTTCGTCGTCGCTATTACAACTATAAAAGCTGCATACTATCAAGCCCGATAAAATAGGGATGAGTAGTCGTTTCAAATAGGTTTTCATGGTTCATTAAATTTAAAAGTTGAACGATAAGGCTAATTCTTTTTCAAGCATGAAGTGCTTCACTTCATCGAGAGTGGGAATAGACGGTTGTGCACCCGAGCGTGTGACTGCAATGGCTGCCGCAGTGTTGGCAAAGTTGAGTGCTTCCCGGTCTATTTCTTTTTTTGCACAAACGACCGCCAATGCGCCGCAAAAAGTGTCACCTGCGGCGATTGTGTCGATCGCATTTACTTTACAACCGGGAAGTTGGATGGTTTCTTTAGCATTTTTCATGTATGCACCTTGGCTTCCCAGTGTGATTACCACATTGCTTGTACCCGCTTTCAGCAATGTTTCGGCTATTTCCTCAAGATTATTATCTGTATAATCTATCCCTGAGATGAATGAAGCTTCCAGCTCATTGACGACTAGTATATCAATGGCTTTCATCAGCTCCTCATCGATCAGACAGGCGGGTGCGGGATTGAACAATACCTTTTTACCTTTTTTCTTTGCTGATAGAGCTATTTTTTTTATTGTTTCGTAAGGAATCTCAGCCTGCATGACGATGATGTCGGCTTCGTCAATTACTTTTGAGAAATGGGTGATTGAACCGGGTAATAAAGAATAGTTAGCTCCGGGAGCTACTGCAATGCAGTTCTCACCACTGTCAGCCACAAAAATAAGTGCGGTTCCTGTGGGATGATTGACATCATCAATAATGTAATCGGTGGTGATACCTTCTTTCTTAAAGTGATTTTTTAAAATATCCGCATACATATCATTCCCCAAAGAGGTGACAAACGTCACAAAGCCGCCAAGCCTGGCTGCCGCCACAGCCTGGTTGGCTCCTTTGCCTCCGAGGGACTGCATGAAATTTGCATCTCCGACTGTTTCGCCGGGTGCCGGGAGATGGCTGACTTGTGCAACCATGTCGATGTTTGAACTTCCAATAACTACTACTTTCATTTGAATCAGATTTATGTGATAGACCTAGGCTTTTTCTTTATTCTATAAGTTGACTTCCCTTTTGTATGGAATAGCACTCTGGGCACCGATGCGTGTGACGGCAATGGCGGCCGCTGCATTTGCGAATTTTACGGATTCGGCCAACGAATGTCCTTGGGATAGATACACACTGAATGCTCCGCAGAAGACATCTCCTGCTCCGGTTGTGTCGATCGTCTCTACTTCTTTTGCAGGAATCATGGTATATTCGTCCTTTTCTTTCACGTAGGCTCCGTCTTTTCCCAAAGTAATGACAACATTTTCTATACCTTTCTCTCCGATAGCTTTAGCTGCCCGGTGCGCACTCTCAACATCCATTACTTTTATTCCTGATAGCATTTCTGCTTCTATACGATTAGGCAATATAGTATGTACATTATTTAAAAAGGAGTTGCTCAACGTAGAGGCAGGCGCTGGATTGAGTATTACTTTCTTACCGTATCGGTTGGCAATAGTAGCCGCGTACTCTACTGTATCTATCGGAACTTCAAGCTGCATGAGTATAATATCGGCTTCCTTGATTTTTTCTTCCGCTTTATTGATATCTTCTGTTGAAAGCGAACGGCTGGCACCCGGTGCTACAATAATACTGTTTTCACCAAACGAATCGACAGAAATAAGAGCTACTCCTGACGGGCTTTTCTGATCGGTGAATATAAATTCAGTATTGATTTTCTCAGATCTGTATATTTCTAAAGCTTGCAGCCCGAATAGATCGTAACCAATTTTGGAGATAAAGGTGACTTCCGCTCCCAACCGGGCCGCTGCGATTGCCTGATTGGCTCCTTTTCCTCCGGGGTTCATATAGAAAGTTCCACCTAGAATGGTTTCTCCGGGGACAGGTAGTCTGTTGGCTTTCACAACCATATCGGTATTACAGCTTCCGATAACTACGATTTTGGGTCGATTGCTAGATATAGTTTCCATAATATTAATAATTAAGATGATGCAAATAAAAGGAATAATAACGCGTCGTTTTTTACATTAATATTCCATTTATATAATTTCAAATTATATATTTAGGATGAAATATCCTGTTTAAAAATAATTTATGGATTGTATTGTTGTGCGGAATTATATAATTACAAACGGATAAAGTGAAAATAAGGAGAGCGTTTTAGTGTTGTGAGTTTAGATGATCTGCTTTTTCTTTTTAGATTTCTTTAGCATTTGTGTGCCGTTTAAGAACATCAGACAGTTTTTCTTTTCGTATTTTTGATTCTATCCATGCGGTAAAATCGAAAATGCGTAATAGCTGATTTTCGTATTTATTATTGTATAATTCATGAATTTCGGGATATAACTTTTCCCAGAAATCTTCCCGGTCTTTTCTTAGAATAGGCAGATTACTTTTATTTAAGAACCATAAAACCGTATGCTCTGTTTTGAAAGTCTGCTCTTTGGGAGAAGACAGGCTGCGGGTAATAGAACGGGATTCGTGTCGTATCAATTCAAATTCTTGTGTCTCATAGTAAGCTATAAGACGAACCAGACGAATGGTTCTCATTAATGGCAGGTATTTGATATTATGATCTATAATGGCATTACTGATATATTTTTTTGCGGCCTTGTAATTTTGGTTTCCGATGTGTATGAGGGTCGTGTAAAGTAATAGCTCGCTTTTACGAATCGGACTTAACCATGCTTCTTTATCATAAAGTGTTTCCTGATAACGGCTCATGAGTTCTGTACATTCAGCAAAGTTCCCTTTGTCGAGGTAAGGAAATAGCTCATATTGGAAAAGCAGGCAAGTTGCATTTACCTTAAATTCCAATGAAGAATCCTCTGCGATTAACTTTCTTAATTTCTCCAGGAAATAGGGTATCTCATTATAATTTCCAACCGACCGCAGACTACCGAGTACTCCTTCAAGTACAGATAAATAGTAAATGGGGGGATTCGACCAGAATTGCTGATTCTGTTCAAATAATGAGTTAAGCTCTTTGTATGAATTTAGGGCAGCTCGGTAATCTCCCGCCCCCATTAGATAGTTTGCTTGAAAGAGTTTATGGTTTCGTGTCAATTCAAAGTTTCCTTCCGCGTCTGAAGAAGCGGCTATATATAGCTCGTTGACCATAAGGTCGTTCATATCTTGTTTTTGCTTCGCAGTTCGTATGGAGCCGATATGAGAGAGGCGGTATTTTAGTAAATTGTGCAGAGAAGATTGCTCCGTTATTTTTCGGATTTTCTTTAAAGATTCATTTTGGATAAAATGTTTATGAAAAAGTTCTTGTTCTGTCATGTTGGGGAAATTCAGCCGTAGCAGATATTCCAGTTCCTGTTTTTGGGCAATTGTCAGTATCTCATTGTTTTCGTAGAATTGAGCTTGCTCAATTGTGTTGGATAGAATCTCGAAACATTCTTCGAACAGAGAGCGCTCATACAACATACGGGCTTTGCATAGATCATTCAGCAGATCATAATAGATGTCTTTCTTCTTCCTTAATGTGAGCAGCGTGTCTACCAGTTTCTCATATAAATATTGAATGGATACTTCGAAGGAGCCTCTCGGCCTGCGCTTATAAAATTCTTCTTTCACTGTATTTCCGTTGGGTTGTTTACTCTTCGTGATAATGTCGTAAATCACAAGATAGTCCTTCTCCTCCTTGTCTTTAACGACCTGCAAGGAGAAGTGTTTCTTTTCTGATTTTGATAAAGAGTATATTAGGGAGATAACGGAATCGACTCTTTTCATGAAAGTCCTTTCAATTAGTATTAGATTGCAATATTCGGGAATTTCTGTGAAAAAAGCAAGTTATTCAAGAAATTAACACATCCGGTTTAAACGAGCTCAGACCGGATGTGTCTCTAAATATTAATGAGTTCTTTGCAACATTAACTATACTCTATCATTCAAAGAACTTTAGTTCTTCGAATGATAAACTTCGGTTCTTCGAATAAAATTATGCATTCAAAGTTATTAATATTTTTAGGTAAAGGTGTTATTTTGTACATTTAATGAGAAAATATTATTTTCTTTCCATGTTTTTACGGGAAAAACTATACCTTCGAAGCACATTTATTTAATATTAAAGAAGAAATGTTGGATTTAAAACAGCTCACAGGCGATGTATGCCGTATCGCAACCGAAGCCGGGCATTTTTTGAAAGAAGAGCGGAAGAATTTCCGTCGTGAGAGTGTGGTGGAGAAACATGCACACGATTATGTGTCTTATGTAGATAAAGAATCGGAGGTACGGATAGTTAAGGCTCTTTCCGCTTTGTTACCCGAAGCTGGCTTTATAACGGAGGAAGGCTCTGCCACTTATCAGGATGAACCTTATTGCTGGGTTATTGATCCGCTGGACGGAACAACGAATTATATTCACGATGAGGCTCCTTACTGTGTATGTATTGCTTTGCGTAGTCGCACCGAACTGCTCTTGGGTGTTGTCTATGAAGTTTGCCGGGACGAATGTTTCTGTGCATGGAGAGGGGGAAGGGCCTTTATGAACGGGGAAGAAATACACGTTTCAGGTGTTCGGGATATAAAAGATGCATTTGTCTTTGCTGAGTTGCCATATAATGCCCAACAATACAAACAGACAGCTCTCCACTTGATAGATAAACTTTACGGAGTAGTGGGCGGCATTCGTATGAATGGCTCTGCCGCTGCCGCGATTTGTTATGTTGCTATGGGGCGTTTTGATGCGTGGGCGGAAGCTTTTCTCGGAAAATGGGATTATTCGGCAGCGGCTTTGATTGTGCAGGAAGCCGGTGGGCGGGTTACCGATTTTTGCGGTAACGGACACTTCATGGACGGCCATCATATTATAGCGACTAACGGATATTTGCATTCTGTATATCAACAGCTTATTGCAGAAGTCCCTCCATTGGATATGTGACGATATTGTAGCCTTCAATTCTCTATGATTATGAAACACACATTTCTTGTTAAAGAATGGTTTGGGGCTTTTCTTTCCCTCTTATTCCCTCGTTGTTGCGTTGTCTGCGGCAGGCCATTGGCAAAAGGGGAAGAATGTATTTGTGCTGTGTGCAATATGGATTTACCACGTACCGATTATCATCTTCGAAGAGATAATCCGGTTGAGTTACTATTCTGGGGAAAGTTTCCTTTGGAACGGGCTACGTCTTTTTTCTACTATCGGAAAGGGAGTGATTTTCGACGGATACTACATTTGCTTAAATATGGAGGGCAGAAAGAGATAGGAGCCATCATGGGGCGATACATGGCTGCGGAATTGATAGAGTCCGGTTTCTTTCAGGGAATCGATGTGATAATTCCGATTCCGCTGCATGAGACGAAACAACGCATCCGTGGCTATAATCAGAGTGAATGGATAGCGCGGGGAATTGCTGCCGTGACTGGAATCCCCGTCGATACGGAAGCTGTTGTACGTCGGAAATATACGGAAACGCAAACGCGTAAATCTATTTTTGAACGTTGGGAGAATGTGGAGGGAATCTTCGAATTGCATCATGCTGAATCCTTGATTGGAAAACACGTGCTAATAGTGGATGATGTGTTGACAACGGGAGCAACTACCGTAGCATGTGCTTCCCGGATCATGGAAGTAGAGGGTATACGGATAAGTGTGCTGACATTAGCGGTAGCAGATTAAATGTATTCTCTTTAGTAGTACCGGATAATCGAAAAAATAGGGGGATATTCCTTTGGTGGAGTTTGAGGATGTTTATCCTGAAGATTGTATCTACATATTTGGAAGAAATGAAAAATGTTATCTTATATTACTTCGTAAACGGATACGCTTTTCGATGCTCTTCTATTCTATAATGCAGTTTTCTCTATTTTTACAACCAGCTATTCCGCTATTAATAAACTTGATTTCTGTTTATAATAAACTTTTGGATAGTTTATTATAAACGGTATCAGAGTTTATTAAAAACTATTTTTTTCGTTTTTCGGAAATGGATTAAATGTTTTGCGCAAAAATACAAACAAAATAGGGCAATAATCGTTAGACTATTGCCCTATATCATATCTATCCTGATACTAAAACATATCAGTCTGAATGCTATTTATGTATCTATTTTTCTTATATCACTCATGCTATTTATCACTTTTATTTCTTCAAAGATACAAAATAAAAAGTCGTTTGTCAAGTATTTCAGAAGAAAAGCAGACTATTCATGCACGGCTGAGATAATAAGGGGCTATCAGTAAGCTTCACTAACTTCTTACCCATAGACTTGTCGTTTAGTTAGGTTTCAACAAACTTACTCTATTTTCATGTGGTATCCAATTTTGTTCAGTTAATGAAACAAAATACAGGGTATTGGCTTATCTAAAGGGCTTGATTCTTCGCATAAAAATACTAATTCATGCATGAAATAAGAAAATCTTATTTTTCTTCTATGCTTTTTGCGGGAAAAACTATAACTTCGGAGCGCTTTTGATAACCCGTGGAATTGTTGTTGTGACAGGAATTCCTTATAGATACTCAAGAAAAGATAGAAAAACGCATGAGAAAAATTGTAGTTTTATTTGTTGTGGCATTTTGCCTGCTCTCCACAGGAATGAGAGCTCAACACACATTTGTACATAAACAATCATCGACCTACGAATGGCCGGAAGACTCTCTCGTATTGAAGAAACTGGACCAGTGGCGTGATTTGAAGTTCGGTGTTATTTTTCACTGGGGACTTTATGCCGTGCCTGGTATTGTTGAATCGTGGGCTCTGTGTTCCGAAGACGTGGACTGGATCAGTCGTTACGGTCACAATAACTATCAAGAGTTTAAGGATTGGTATTGGAACGGATTGAGTAAGCAGTTCAATCCGACTGAATTCGAACCTGCCCAATGGGCGGAAGTGACGAAACAAGCCGGTATGAAATACATGATTTTTACGACTAAACATCATGACGGCTTTTGTATGTTCGATAGTCAATACACGGATTTTTCCATATCCCGGTGTGCTTTTAAGGAGCATCCGAAAGCGGATGTTGCCAAGTATGTATTCGAAGCCTTCAGAAAGGAAGGGTTTATGACAGGCGCTTATTTTTCAAAACCGGACTGGCATAATCAGGACTATTGGTGGGATTATTTCGCTACACCTAATCGGAATGTGAATTACAAGATAGAACGTCATCCTGAGAAATGGGAAGCTTTTAAAACATATACACATAACCAGATTGGTGAACTGATGAGCAATTATGGAACGATTGATATCCTATGGTTGGATGGCGGGTGGGTTTCTCCTCGTAACAATCAGGATATCGATATGCCGCAGATTGCTGCTATGGCGCGTGCAAAACAACCCGGCCTTTTGGTGGTAGACCGCACTATTCATGGTAAATATGAGAACTATCAGACACCGGAACAAAAAATTCCTGAGCATCAGCTTCCCTATCCATGGGAAAGTTGTGTGACGTTGACTACGGATTGGGGCTGGGTAAAGAATCCGGTTTATAAAACACCTAACCGGATTATCTCCATTCTGATGGAAGTGGTTGCCAAAGGCGGAAATTTACTTCTTGGAGTAGGACCTACTGCCGAAGGCCTTATCGAACAACCTACTGTAAAACGTTTGCAGGAGATTGGACGCTGGATGCAGAAAAATGGGAAGGCTATTTACCATACCCGGATCACCCCCAATTACCATTGTGGGAATGTTTGGTTCACTGCCGATAAGAATGGCAGAACCCTTTATGCGTTATACGCTTTGCCTGAAGGAGAAACGCTGCCTGCTGTCATTGAGTGGGAGGGGAATGTTCCTGAGCGTGGTACAAGTGTCAGACTGTTGTCCACAGGACAACGTATGAAATGGATAGAAAGAGATGGGAAAGTGGCAGTGACATTACCTGCTAAATTGGCAGGTAGCACCGAGCCTATTGCTCTTCAGTTCGATACTTCTTTGCCGAAACAAAACAAGAAGTGATAATAAAAAAGCCACCCATTTAGGTGGCTTCTTTTTTGCTCTTCCTCTTGGACTTGAACCAAGGACCCTCTGATTAACAGTCAGATGCTCTAACCGACTGAGCTAAGGAAGAATGTTTGCAATCAAGATTTTCAACTTTGCTCTTCCTCTTGGACTTGAACCAAGGACCCTCTGATTAACAGTCAGATGCTCTAACCGACTGAGCTAAGGAAGAATGTTTTTCTCAATTGCGATGCAAAAGTAGTAGGTTTTTTTGAAATATGCAATATCTTTGCAAAAAAAATATTTGAAATGGACAAAATAATAGGATTGGGCAACGCCCTGGTAGACGTACTTGCAACCCTAGAGGATGATACGCTCCTGGAGGAAATGGGATTACCCAAAGGAAGCATGCAACTGATTGATGACGCTAAGTTACAGCAGATTAACACGAGATTTTCACAAATGAAAACCCACCAGGCAACGGGTGGATCGGCAGGAAATGCCATACTTGGGCTGGCTTGTCTTGGTGCCGGAACAGGATTTATAGGAAAAATAGGAAATGATCATTTTGGGGATTTTTTTCGTAATAATCTTCAGAAAAATGATATTGAGGATAAATTATTGATTTCGGAACAACTTCCTTCCGGTGTTGCATCTACTTTTATTTCACCGGATGGAGAACGTACTTTTGGTACTTATTTGGGAGCGGCTGCTTCTTTAAGGGCAGAAGAACTGACTCTTGATATGTTTAAAGGGTATGCTTACTTATTTATAGAAGGTTATCTGGTACAAGACCATGAAATGATTCTTCATGCCATTGAACTGGCAAAAGAAGCAGGATTGCAGATTTGTCTCGATATGGCAAGTTATAATATTGTAGCTAGTGATATGGAGTTTTTCTCCTTATTAATAAATAAATACGTGGACATTGTCTTTGCGAACGAAGAAGAAGCGAAGGCTTTCACGGGTAAGGAGCCGAAAGAGGCTTTAGGAGTGATTGCCAAAAAATGCAGTATTGCTATCGTAAAAGTTGGTGCGGAAGGTTCTTATATTCGTAAAGGAACGGAAGAAATTAAGGTTTCTGCTATCCCGGTAGAGAAGGTCGTGGATACTACCGGTGCGGGGGACTATTTTGCTTCCGGTTTTCTATATGGATTGACATGTGGATATTCGTTGGAGAAGTGTGCTAAAATAGGTTCTATTCTATCGGGAAATGTTATTCAGGTAATCGGAACATCCATGCCGCAAGAACGTTGGGATGAAATTAAGTTAAATATTAACAGGATTCTGGCGGAATAACCAGGGATTGAGTTACTTTTACAACTCATTTATATTGAAAGAAGTATGAAAAAATTGCTGAGTGGGCGGATAGCTATTGTTGTAGTAGCCGTGATAGCTACGGTAGCTTTCTTTAGTTTCAAGAGTGGAGACGACCGCAATTTCCAGATTGCCAAGAATTTGGATATATTCAATGCGATTGTGAAAGAGCTGGATATGTTCTATGTAGATACAATTGACCCGAACAAGACCATTCGGGAAGGGATTGACAATATGCTTTTCACGCTGGATCCTTATACGGAGTATTTTCCGGAAGAAGACCAGAGTGAACTGGAACAGATGATTAAAGGCTCATTCGGTGGTATCGGTTCTTACATTGCTTATAATACAAAGCTCAAACGTTCGATGATTTCCGAACCTTTCGAAGGTACACCTGCCGCGAAAGCCGGATTGAAAGCCGGAGATATTCTAATGGAAATCGATGGCAAGGATCTTGCGGGTAAGAACAATGCGGAAGTCAGCCAGATGTTGCGCGGACAGGCTGGAACCAGCTTTAAATTGAAAGTGAACCGTCCCAATGCGAAGGGAGGGAATACACCGATGGAATTTACGATTGTACGTGAATCTATTCAAAATCCGGCGATTCCTTATGCTGCTGTGCTGGATAATCAGGTAGGATATATTAATTTGAGTACTTTTTCCGGTAATCCTTCTAAGGAGTTTAAGAAGGCGTTTCTGGATTTAAAGAAACAAGGGGCTACTTCGTTGGTAATTGACCTTCGCGGGAATGGCGGCGGCTTGTTGGATGAGGCGGTGGAAATTGCTAACTATTTCTTGCCACGTGGAAAAGTGATTGTAACAACAAAAGGTAAAATTAAGCAGGCGAGCAATACTTATAAGACTTTACGTGAACCGTTGGATTTGGATATTCCGATTGCTGTATTGGTAAATAGTGGCACAGCTTCTGCTTCTGAGATTCTGTCGGGTTCTTTGCAGGACCTTGACCGTGCTGTAGTTGTCGGCAGTCGTACTTTTGGCAAAGGACTGGTACAGGTGCCCCGTTCTCTGCCTTATGGAGGAACGATGAAAGTGACTACTTCCAAATATTATATTCCAAGCGGACGCTGTGTGCAAGCTATTGACTATAAACACCGGAATGAAGACGGAAGTGTAGGTACTATTCCTGATAGTTTGACGAAAGTGTTCTATACGGCTGCCGGACGTGAAGTGCGCGACGGAGGCGGGGTGATGCCGGATGTTGCTATCAAACAGGAAAAGTTGCCGAATATCCTGTTTTATTTGGTTCGGGATAATCTGATATTCGATTATGCAACTCAGTACTGCCTGAAACATCCTACTATCGTAGAGCCTGAAAAGTTCGAGGTTACGGACGCTGATTATAATGACTTTAAGACATTGGTGAAGAAGGCTGATTTCAAATATGACCAGCAAAGTGAGAAAATTCTGAAAACTTTGAAGGAGGCTGCCGAATTTGAAGGTTATATGGAGGGTGCTTCGGAAGAGTTCAAGGCACTCGAGAAGAAGTTGAACCATGACCTTGAGCGCGATTTAGATTATTTCTCCGGTGATATAAAGAAGATGATAGCTTCTGAAATTATAAAGCGCTATTATTATCAGCGTGGTAATATCATTCAGCAGTTGAAGGATGATGACGGCTTGAAGGAAGCTGTGAAGATTCTGAATGATCCGGCGAAATACAAGGAAATGCTAAGTGCGCCGGTTGCCAAGAAATAGGGTATACGTGTGATAATAAATAAACGACGGGGTGTATGGTAAATGCAAATACTCGTCGTTTTTTTTGTTTCTGATAATCCGGCTATTTTTATTCGGTTGTTCTTATTGACGAATCAGAGGCAGGGTGAAGTAGAATCTGCTTCCTTTTCCTTCTTGGGAACGCAGCCATATACGTCCTCCCATTTTCTCTACTAGCATTCTGCAAAGAGTTAATCCGAGTCCGGTACCTTGTACAAAGTCGTTTATTTTACCGAATCGTTGGAAGATAGTAGCTACTCTTTCTGCCGGGATACCGATACCACTATCTTTGACATAAAATTCCACGAAATCTTCCTTCTCCCGATAGCCGAAATGAATTTCTCCTTTTGGGGTGAATTTGGCAGCATTACTAAGCAAGTTACTTATAATCTGTATGATACGGTTCCAGTCTCCGGATACATAAAGCTCGGTATCTACATCGTCCAGAATCAGTTTAGTACCGTTTTTGACTTTATAACAGAATTGCTGTTCCAGTTGCAGGCAGATATCTATTAATTTGATAGGGCGGATATTGAAACTCAATGAATCGGCTTCGAGTGATGACAAATCCAGAATATCATTGAACAGATTCAGTAATATTTCCGAATTTCTCTCGATGATTTCAGCATACTGTTCCTTCTCGTTTGTGCATTCAGCGTCGATGACTAATTTGGAAAATCCGACGATGGCGTTCAGGGGGGTACGGATCTCATGACTCATGTTGGCAAGAAAAGCAGATTTCAGGCGGTCCGATTCTTCGGCTTTGATTCTGGCGGCCTCCAGCTCTTTTTGTTGTTTCTTGTTGGTTTGTTCCGCATTCCATTGTTCGGATATATCGCGACACATACATAGCAGGTATTCGTTATCCAGAGGGAAAATACGATTTTCGTAATGGTGTAAGATACCGTCCAGCATCAGATCATGTCGGGATGTTGAGCTTTCTCCTGTAAGGATTACCCTGTCCATATTTTGGCGTACGCTTTCGTAGGCTTCCGGCGGGAGTATGTCTTTTACGTTAGAATGGGTGATATTATCGGCATTGATACCTTCCACATGATTGGTCGACGGAGAGGAGGCGAGTTCAATAATGTTTGCATCGTGGTCGAAAACTGTCAACATATCGGGCAGGGCGTCCAGAATACGGGTACTGTATTTTTCACGGAAACGTTCTTGTACGGGGTATGACTGCATAGAAGAAAGATCTTCGACTTTCTTCTCTAATTGTTCTATAATTTTAATCAGCTCTTCTTTTGTCTTGTTCTCGTTGTTTTGCATAGAAGGTTCAATAAATCTGTTATCAATGTTGTATAAAGTGCATTAATACTGCAAATATAAGACAATAATCCGACAAACGTGCCAGGCTTCCTAGTTATTATAATATAAAAAAGGAGGATAGCTTTTGCCCTACTAATCAGAATGTTCTATCTTTGCACCACTTATTTATAAATGATTTACAATATGTCTACAGAATTATTCTCTACTCTGCCCTACAAGGTGGCAGATATTACGCTTGCTGACTTCGGACGCAAGGAAATCGATTTGGCAGAAAAAGAAATGCCCGGCCTCATGGCTCTTCGCGAAAAGTATGGAGAATCCAAACCGTTGAAAGGTGCCCGTATTATGGGATCGTTGCACATGACCATTCAGACAGCCGTTCTGATTGAAACATTGGTTGCTTTAGGTGCTGAAGTACGTTGGTGTTCTTGTAATATATATTCGACACAAGACCATGCTGCGGCAGCGATCGCTGCTTCGGGGGTGCCTGTGTTTGCATGGAAGGGTGAAACGCTTGCCGACTACTGGTGGTGTACGTTGCAGGCTTTGAGTTTCCCCGGTGGTAAAGGACCGAATGTGATTGTAGATGATGGTGGTGATGCAACCATGATGATTCACGTTGGTTATGATGCTGAAAACAATGCTGCCGTGCTGGATAAGGAAGTGCACGCAGAAGATGAAATAGAGCTGAATGCTATCTTGAAGAAAGTGTTGGCGGAAGATGCTACCCGTTGGCATCGCGTAGCGGAAGAAGTTCGTGGCGTATCTGAAGAGACAACCACAGGTGTACACCGTCTGTACCAGATGCAGGAAGAAGGCAAACTGTTATTCCCGGCATTCAATGTGAACGATTCGGTAACGAAGTCCAAATTCGATAATCTGTACGGATGTCGTGAATCATTAGCTGACGGTATCAAGCGTGCAACGGATGTGATGATTGCCGGTAAGGTAGTAGTTGTGTGTGGCTATGGTGATGTCGGTAAAGGATGTTCACATTCCATGCGCTCTTACGGGGCACGTGTGCTTGTGACGGAAGTAGACCCGATCTGTGCATTGCAAGCGGCAATGGAAGGCTTTGAAGTAGTGACAATGGAGGATGCGTGCACTGAAGGCAATATTTTCGTGACTACTACTGGCAATATCGATATTATCCGTATTGACCACATGGAGAAGATGAAAGACCAGGCTATCGTATGTAATATCGGTCACTTCGACAATGAAATTCAGGTGGATGCGTTGAAACATTATGCGGGTATCAAATGCGTGAATATAAAACCGCAGGTAGACCGTTATTATTTCCCGGATGGCCATAGCATTATACTGCTTGCCGACGGCCGTTTGGTAAATCTGGGGTGTGCGACAGGACATCCGTCATTCGTGATGAGTAACTCGTTTACTAATCAGACATTGGCTCAGATCGAACTGTTCAATAAAAAATATGATATAAATGTATATCGTTTGCCGAAACATCTGGATGAGGAAGTAGCCCGTCTGCATCTTGAAAAAATCGGGGTGAAACTGACTAAGCTGACTCCTGAACAGGCTGCTTATATCGGTGTATCGGTAGACGGCCCTTACAAGGCGGATCATTATAGATACTAAATTCAGTTGATAATTGATAGTTGATAAATGATAGTTGTTGGCTTGGGGGCTGAATGCAACAAGTCAGTTATCATTCTCAACTATCAATTATCATTTATCAACTATCAATATATTATGAAGAAAATCCTTCCAGACTTAATTGCCATTCTGGCTTTTATCATTCTTTCTTTTGCTTATTTCTTTCCGGCTGATATCGAAGGTCGTATTCTGTTTCAGCACGATTCGGTGGCCGGAGTTGGTGCAGGGCAAGAATCCAAGGAATATCTCGAACGTACCGGAGAACGTACACGCTGGACAAACTCTATTTTTGGCGGTATGCCTACCTATCAGATGTCTCCGAGCTACGATTCAACAAAGACTTTGAAGTGGGTGGAAAAGGTGTATCAGTTATACCTTCCCGGCTATGTCGTACTGACTTTCATTATGATGCTGGGCTTTTATATCCTTCTGCGAGCATTCGGATTATCAGCATGGCTGGCAGGACTAGGGGGGATTATATGGGCATTCTCTTCCTATTTCTTTATTCTGATACCGGCGGGGCATATCTGGAAGTTTGTTACATTGGCTTATATTCCGCCTACGATTGCCGGTGTCGTATTGGCTTATCGGAAGAAATATTTGTTAGGAGGGGTTATTACAGCCTTGTTTATTGCTCTTCAGATTCAGTCGAATCACATTCAGATGAGTTATTACTTCATGTTTGTGATCCTGTTCTTTATAATAGCTTATTTTGTTGATGCTTATGAAAAGAAGGAATTGCCGCATTTCTTTAAGGCTAGCGCTATTCTTGCATTAGCTGCTGTGGTAGGAGTTTGCGTAAATATCTCCAACTTGTACCATACTTACGAGTATAGTAAGGAGACCATGCGCGGTAAGAGCGAACTGAAACAGGAAGGCCCTGCTGCCAACCAGACCAGTAGCGGACTGGACCGCGATTATATTACAAATTGGAGCTATGGCATAGGTGAAACACTGACTCTATTAGTGCCCAACGTTAAGGGAGGGGGCTGTTCTACTACTTTGTCACAGAATGAAACTGCTATGGCAAAAGCAAACCCGATGTACGGAAACCTTTATTCGCAGTTGACGCCCTATTTTGGCGATCAGCCGTGGACTGCCGGGCCGGTATATGTCGGAGCGTTTGTTGTGTTCCTGTTTATTTTGGGATGTTTTATTGTTAAAGGCCCGCTCAAATGGGCACTGTTGGGAGCCACCATTTTTTCTATCCTTCTTTCGTGGGGAAAGAACTTCATGGGGCTGACTGATTTCTTCATCGATTATATTCCGATGTATAATAAATTCCGTGCGGTATCCTCCATTCTTGTAATAGCCGAATTTACAATTCCGTTGTTGGCGATTTTTGCTTTGAAAGAGATTCTGAGCAAACCGGATATCCTGAAGCTGAAAGAGAACCGTACAGGAGTAATTGTCACGTTGGTGCTTACAGCCGGTGTTGCGTTGATTCTGGCTGTTGCTCCGGGAGTTTTCTTCTCCAACTTCAGTTCAGGACAGGAAATGGCTGCTTTGAAGCAAGGGCTTCCGGCGGAACATCTTGTTCCTGTCATGACCAGCCTGAAAGATATGCGTGAGGCGATACTAACTTCGGATGCATGGCGTAGCTTTTTTATCATCGTTATAGGTTGCCTGCTTTTATTCTTATATCAACAGAAGAAGTTGAAAGCCTCATTCACCTTAGGAGGTATTGTACTTCTGTGTCTGATAGATATGTGGAGTGTCAACAAACGCTATTTGTATGATGATCTGTTTGTTCCGAAGTCCAAACAAGCGGAAGCATTCGTCAAGACGCAGGCGGATGAAATTATTCTTCAAGATACGACCTTATATTATCGGGTATTGAACTTTGTAGGTTTCCCCGGCAATACATTTAATGAGAATAATACAGCGTACTGGCATAAGAGTGTCGGTGGTTATCATGCCGCCAAGTTGCGCCGTTATCAGGAAATGATCGATCATCATATTACTCCGGAAATGCAGGCGACCTATCAGGAAGTAGCTGCTGCCGGTGGCAAAATGGACAGCGTGGATGCTTCTAAATTTCGTGTACTGAATATGCTGAACACGAAATACTTTATCTTCCCTGCCGGACAACAGGGGCAGCCTGTTCCTGTGGAAAATCCGTATGCATACGGTAATGCCTGGTTTGTGGATAAGGTGCAGTATGTGAATAATGCAAATGAGGAAATTGATGCTTTGAATGATATTCTTCCTACGGAAATCGCTGTAGTAGATGCGAAGTTTAAGGAAAAACTGAAGGGTGTGACGGAAGGATATAAGGACTCTCTGTCTGCCATTCGTTTGACGAGCTATGAGCCGAATCGTTTGGTTTATAAGACTTCTTCCGCTAAAGACGGTGTAGTTGTTTTCTCTGAAATATATTATCCGGGATGGCAGGCTACGATTGACGGTCAGCCGGTGGATATTGCCCGGGCGGACTATGTGTTGCGTGTAATGAATATTCCGGCCGGTGAACATACGATTGAGATGTGGTTTGATCCGCAGAGCATACATGTGACGGAAAGTATTGCTTACGCAGCATTGGCTTTGCTGTTGATTGGAGTGATGATTCTGGTATGGATGAGTAGAAGCAGAATCTCTAAGAAATCTTGAATGAAATGATGTAATGCTTACCTTATTGCATAGAATAGATAAGGTTATTAGATAAGAACGGCTCTCTTCCTCCCGAAGAGAGCCGTTTTGCATTCACTAAAAAATTATGAAAAACAAACGCTATTTGGTTGTTTGAATATGCTGATTAATCATTCTTTATTTGTTTTAATACCTCAAAACTAAGCAGATACTGGGATAGATGAAAATAAAATCGACTAAGTACGGAGTTTTGTCTATCAAAAGTTCTGTTGAAAAAGGAAAATATGAATATAAAGAGTCGGTTTATGGGTAGCTTTCATTTGTCCTAACCCACTAAATTTGTAGCCGATTATAGAGCATATATTATGAAAAGACTACTGTTCATTTTTACCTTTTTTATTTTGCTCGTTGTAAACGGGAGAGCGCAAGGAGTAGAAACCTTGACATTGGAAGATTGCCTTCGGATAGGTATTGATAACAACTTGTCGTTGGAGAGCAAGCGTAGAGAAATACAGAAAAGCAAATATGGTGTATCTGAAAATCGGGCAAGATTGTTGCCGCAGATTAGTGCTGTCGCCGGTTATAGTAATAATTTTGATCCTCCGGTATCTGTGACGGACGGTTCATCTTACGGCGTTCCCTATAATATTACTCAAACATTGCAACATTCTGCTAATGCAGGCCTGGAAATGCAAATGCCGCTTTTCAACCAGACTCTTTATACTTCTATGTCTATTGCTAAAGTTGTGGAGGAGATCAGCCGCTTGTCTTATGGTAAGGCGAGGGAGGACATTATTCTTCAAATCAGCAAGATGTACTATCTGGGGCAAGTAACAGCCGAGCAAATAGTGTTGATAAAGGCGAATATCACCCGTCTGGAAGAGTTGCGGGATATAACCCGGGCTTTCTTTGATAATGGTATGTCTATGGAAGTCGACCTGAAAAGAGTAAATATCAATTTGGAGAACCTGAAAGTGCAATATGACAATGCACAGGCAATGATGAAGCAGCAACTTAATATGTTGAAGTACATTATGGATTATCCGGCTGAAAAAGAAATAGCCCTGACACCGGTTAATACTGATAGCATTACTACGGTCGCTTTAACCGGTTTGTCGGAGAACCTCTACGAACTGCAACTCACGCAATCGCAGTTGGAACTGGCTGAACGGCAAAAACGGATGATTACTAATGGCTATATCCCTTCTCTTAGTTTGACAGGGAACTGGAGATATGCTGCCTACACAGATAAAGGTTATCATTGGTTCCATTCCGGTCCGTCCAATCATTGGTTTCGTTCGTATGGACTGGGGCTGACTTTGCGCATTCCTATTTTTGATGGACTGGATAAAACCTATAAGATAAGGAAAGCGATGATCGACATTGAGAATCGCAAGCTGGCATGGGAGGACACCCGGAAAAATCTGCAAACCCAATATTTGAATGCGGTGAACGACCTGATGAATAACCAGCGTAATTTTAAAAAACAGAAAGATAACTATCTGTTGGCGGAAGATGTCTATGCCGTTACTTCCGACCGTTATCGCGAAGGGATCGCTTCAATGACTGAGGTGCTGCAAGACGAAATGCAGATGAGTGAAGCGCAGAACAATTATATCAATGCACATTATAATTATCGGGTCACCAATCTGATGCTCCTCAAACTGACCGGGCAGATAGAATCATTAGTCAAATAATACGCAACTAACAATCGAATCATAAAATATGGAAACAATGGAAAATAATATTCCTTCCGCTACTCATCAGGAGAAAGCGAAGAAAATGAAGAAACTTCGTCGTTGGCAGATTGCAGTCAGCCTTTTAGGAGTGGCTATTATTGTCTGGGGAGTAATTGAAGTGGTTTGTCTCTTTTTGAATTATAGCCAGACGGAAACCAGCAACGATGCCCAGATCGAGCAATATGTATCGCCTATCAACCTGCGTGCTTCGGGATATATTGATAAGATTTACTTTACCGAGCATCAGGAGGTACATAAAGGGGATACTCTGATGGTGCTCGACGATCGTGAATATAAAATCCGGGTAATGGAAGCCGAAGCCGCACTGAAGGATGCGCAAGCCGGTGCCACAATAATTAATGCCACGTTGAATACTACACAGACCACTGCATCCGTCTATGATGCCTCTATTGCTGAAATCGAAGTGCGCCTGGCTAAACTGGAGAAAGACCGGAAACGATATGAAAATCTGGTGAAACGAAATGCAGCGACTCCTATCCAGCTTGAACAGATTATTACGGATTATGAGGCTACGCGTAAGAAGCTGGAAGCTGTGGAAAGACAGAAGAAAGCTGCCCTTTCCGGTGTGGATGAGGTGTCTTATCGTCGTGTGAGTACCGAAGCTGCTATTCAGCGGGCAACGGCGGCACTTGAAATGGCACGCCTGAATTTGTCTTATACGGTTGTGGTAGCTCCCTGTGATGGAAAGCTCGGCCGTCGTTCGTTGGAGGAAGGACAATTCATTTCCGCCGGACAAACGATTACTTATATTCTTCCTAATACTCAAAAATGGATTGTAGCCAATTATAAGGAAACGCAAATTGAGAATCTGCATATCGGACAGGAAGTATCTGTTACGGTAGACGCTATTAGTGATAAAGAGTTTACGGGGAAGGTGACATCTATTTCAGGGGCCACAGGTTCTAAATACTCATTAGTCCCGACAGATAATTCGGCCGGAAACTTTGTAAAGATACAACAGCGTATCCCTGTACGTATTGATTTTACTAATTTATCCAAAGAAGATAACGAACGACTGGCAGCTGGTATGATGGTCGTGGTTAAAGCCCGGCTTTAGTTTCATTCTGCCTTGTCCGTGAAGTGTGATTAACTATTTGTAAACAGTAATTTGGATTTACACAAATGCCCTCATATCCTAAAAACTATCCTTTTTATAACTGGATGCCCAAGCCATTGGGGATTATCATCCTATTATTCTTTTTCCTGCCGATTCTTACGGTAGGCGGGGTTTATTCGGTGAATAGTACCGAGATGATGAGCGGTCTTGGCATTATTTCCGAACATATTCAGTTTGCTAACTTTGTGACTTCGATCGGTATGGCGGCTTTTGCTCCATTCTTGTACGAACTGGTGTGTGTGCGCCGGGAGAAGATGATGTGCATTGTCGGATTCGCATTGATGTATATATTCAGTTATATTTGTGCCAAGACCGATAGCGTATTCCTGTTAGCACTTTGTAGTCTGTTGACAGGCTTTCTGCGTATGGTGTTGATGATGGTCAATCTGTTTACCCTTATTTGGTATGCCGGAGGCATGGAAGCTACCCGTAATATCACTCCGGGGCTGGAACCGAAAGACGCAGCCGGTTGGAACAAACTGGATATTGAAAGATGTGTGAGCCAGCCGGCGGTTTATCTGTTTTTTATGATTCTGGGACAGTCGGGTACGGCACTCACGGCCTGGCTGTCCTTTGAATATGAGTGGAAGTATGTGTATTATTTTATGATGGGGATTCTACTGGTTTCTATCTTAATCATATTTATCACTATGCCCAATTACAAATTCCCTGGGCGCTTTCCTATCAACTTCCGTAAGTTCGGTAATGTCACTGCCTTCTGTGTTTCGCTGACGTGTCTCACTTATGTACTGGTTTACGGTAAAGTGCTCGATTGGTACGATGATGAGTCTATCCGTTGGGCAACTGCTGTCAGCATACTTTTTGCCGGGATCTTTCTCTATATGGATGTCACCCGCCGGTCGCCTTATGTCTTGTTGGATGCATTCAAACTACGCACCATCCGTATGGGCGCTTTGCTTTATCTGCTGCTGATGATCATCAATTCCAGTGCCATGTTTGTTAATGTATTCGCAGGTGTAGGGATGCATCTTGATAATTTGCAGAATGCTTCGTTGGGCAATTGGTGCATGGTGGGGTATACTATTGGTGCAGTGATTGCTATGGCGTTGGGGAGCAAAGGATTGCATTTCAAATATCTTTTTGCTCTTGGATTTTTCTTTCTGTCCTTATCGGCTGTGTTCATGTATTTTGAAGTACAGACAGCAGGGATGTATGAACGTTTGAAGTATGCAGTCATTATCCGTGCTATTGGTATGATGATTTTGTATGCCCTGACGGCAGCTTATGCTAATCAGCGTATGCCTTTCAAATACCTTTCTACCTGGATTTGCATCATGCTCACCGTGCGTATGGTGCTGGGACCCGGTATTGGAGGAGCTATTTATTCGAATGTGCTGCAGGAACGGCAGCAATATTACATCACCCGTTATGCGCAAAATGTAGATTTGCTAAATCCGGATGCTTCTACTTCTTTTCTTGGTACGGTGCAGGGGATGAAGTATCAAGGGAAAAGTGAGACGGAAGCCCGTAATATGGCAGCTATATCTACTAAGGGACGGATTCAGGTGCAAGCCACGCTTTCCGCCCTCAAAGAAATGGCAGGCTGGACGATCTATGGCGGGTTAATTTGTATGATATTTGTGCTTGTTGTTCCTTATCCTAAACGAAAATTGCTAACTTAGCGTCGTTTTTGATAATGATTTATATAATGTATTGGTATTATGGATACACAGCAAGATCGTTTATTGCAATTTGACCGCGACTTGTTGAGCGGGAAAAATATATGTAGTTCGAGAGGTGTACTTGTGACTTTTCCGTCTTCTTTAAAAAAACTGTTCCACATGAAAGGATTGGGGGTGATTATTTGTCACCGGGGGAGTTTCCAGTTTTCCTTGAATCAGAAGGTCTGTTCTGCTAAGGCGGGCGAAAGCCTGTTTATTCCCGAAGAAGGTGCGTTTCAGGTTCTTCAGGAATCAGAAGATATGGAAGTACAGATTCTGATCTATCAGATAGAGCCCATACGGGATATTATGGGCAATGCGGTTGTGACTATGTATATGTATTCGCGGATTACTCCTGATGAGCCTAGTTGTGTGTGGACCACCGGTGAAGAAGAAGAAATCACGAAATATATGTCTCTGCTCGACAGTGCTGTGGAGGTAGAAGAAAATCCATTTAAACTTTACGAACAAAAACTACTTCTACTTGCATTAACATACAGGATTTGTTCCATGTATAATCGTAAATTAGTGAATGATGGAGAAGAAGCGGGAGGACGGAAAAATGAAGTCTTCATCCGTTTAATCCAGTTAATTGAGAAATATTATATGCAGGAGCGGGGAGTGGAATTTTATGCGGATAAACTCTGTTTGTCTCCTAAATATCTTTCTGCGGTTTCAAAAAGTATATGCGGGTATACAGTACAGGAACTTGTATTCAAGGCGATTATCCGTAAAAGTATCTCGTTGCTGAAGAATACTCAGCAGGACATTCAGGAAATCTCGAATGCTTTCGGCTTCCCCAATGCTTCTTATTTCGGTACATTCTTTAAGAAGCAAGTGGGGATGTCACCGCAGCAATATCGAAAGAGTCTTTAAAGATTTATTCTTTTTCTCCGTAGGCAAGATCGCCAGCGTCGCCCAGCCCCGGAACGATATAGGAGTGTTCATTGATTTCGGGGTCGATAGCAGCACACCAGATCGTTGTCTTATCTTCGGGGAATACATTTATAATATGATCGATAGCCTTCTGGCTGGCGATGATGGAAGCAACGTGGATTTCGGCAGGGTGACCTTTGGTCAGCATTGCCTGATAGCTCAGTTCCATACTGCCGCCTGTTGCCAACATAGGGTCGGTGATGATCAGCGTTTTGTCGTCAATACGGGGAGAAGCGATATATTCTATATGTATATCAAATTTTAGCGTATCCTTATACTTACGGTATGCGGAAACAAACGCATTCTCCGCACCATCGAAATAACTCAAGAAGCCCTGATGGAAGGGTAGGCCTGCACGTAAGATAGTGCTGATAACTAAATTGTTGTCCGGTGTACTTACCGGAGCAACTCCCAGTGGTGTCCGGATGTTTTTTACCGAATATGTAAACTCCTTACTCATTTCATACGCCATGATTTCTCCGATACGTTCAATGTTACGGCGGAAGCGAAGGCGGTCGTTCTGAACTTCTACATTTCTGATCTCGGATATGTACTGGTTTAGAATCGAATTTGTTTTGCTAAAATCAATTACTTTCATATTATAGTTTAATCATAATTTAATCTCATTTTCATAGTATTGATAGCATACTGACTTGCAAAGTAAATGATAATCTTTCAAATTGCAATATTCAGTTTGCAGATATTGTTAGGAATTTATAAAAGAGTTTCAATTAGGGAAAAATTTCTCTAATACCTTCTTCCTTTCCAAAGAAAGTATTACTTTTGTAGCCGGATTTACAAGGGGCTATCCAAAGCTCCCCATGTTAAGGTGAAAAGAGATAGAAAACAAAATACCAATTTTAATTAATTCAAAGAAAATGGCAAATTTAGATTTAAGCAAGTACGGCATCACAGGTGTGACCGAGATTTTGCACAATCCGTCTTATGATGTTTTGTTCGCTGAAGAAACAAAACCGAGTCTGGAAGGCTTTGAAAAAGGTCAAGTAACTGAATTAGGCGCTGTGAACGTGATGACAGGTATCTATACCGGTCGTTCTCCTAAAGATAAATTCTTCGTTAAGAATGAAGCTTCTGCTGATTCTGTATGGTGGACTTCTGAAGATTACAAAAACGACAACAAACCATGTACTGAAGAAGCTTGGGCTGACTTGAAAGCTAAAGCTGTAAAACAACTTTCCGGCAAACGTTTGTTCGTTGTTGATACTTTCTGTGGTGCTAACGAAGCTACTCGTATGAAAGTACGTTTCATCATGGAAGTAGCTTGGCAGGCTCACTTCGTAACTAACATGTTCATCCGTCCGACTGCTGAAGAACTTGCTAATTACGGAGAACCTGATTTCGTATGTTTCAATGCTTCTAAAGCTAAAGTTGACAACTATAAAGAACTGGGCTTGAACTCTGAAACTGCTACAGTGTTTAACCTGAAGACTAAAGAACAAGTTATCCTGAATACTTGGTACGGTGGTGAAATGAAGAAAGGTATGTTCTCTATTATGAACTACATGAACCCGCTTCGTGGTATCGCTTCTATGCACTGCTCTGCTAACACGGATATGGAAGGAACTAGCTCTGCTATCTTCTTCGGTCTGTCAGGTACAGGTAAGACTACTTTGTCTACTGACCCGAAACGTAAGTTGATCGGTGACGACGAACACGGCTGGGATAACGAAGGTGTATTTAACTACGAAGGTGGTTGCTATGCTAAGGTTATCAACTTGGATAAAGACAGCGAACCGGATATCTATAACGCTATCAAACGTGACGCTTTGCTTGAAAACGTAACAGTTGACGCTAACGGTAAGATCGACTTCACTGATAAGAGCGTAACAGAAAACACTCGTGTTTCTTATCCTATCTATCACATCGAAAACATTGTTAAGCCTGTTTCTAAAGGTCCTCACGCTAAACAAGTTATCTTCTTGTCTGCTGACGCATTCGGTGTATTGCCTCCGGTATCTATCCTGAACCCGGAACAAGCTCAGTATTACTTCCTGTCTGGATTTACAGCTAAATTGGCTGGTACAGAACGTGGTATCACTGAACCGACTCCGACATTCTCTGCTTGCTTCGGTGCTGCTTTCTTGTCATTGCACCCGACTAAATATGCAGAAGAACTGGTTAAGAAGATGGAAATGACTGGTGCTAAGGCATACTTGGTTAACACTGGTTGGAATGGTTCTGGCAAACGTATCTCTATCAAAGATACTCGTGGTATTATCGATGCGATCCTTGACGGTTCTATCGACAAAGCTCCTACTAAGGTTATTCCTTACTTCGACTTTGTTGTTCCGACAGAACTTCCGGGTGTTGATCCGAATATCCTTGACCCGCGCGACACTTACGAATGTGCTTGCAAATGGGAAGAAAAAGCAAAAGACTTGGCAGGACGTTTCATCAAGAACTTCGCTAAGTTTACAGGTAACGAAGCTGGTAAGGCTTTGGTTGCTGCTGGTCCGAAACTCTAATTTATATATTAGATATATTGAGAAAGGCGGTTCCGAAAGGAGCCGCCTTTTTGTTTCATAAGTTTCATAAAAATATGAATTCTATTTTGTAATTTGATATAATAAAGATATATTTGTTATGCCTTATAAATATCTAAAAGAAAAATAAATGAACCTGCGCGATAACAGTATTGATCTCGTCTCTTTCAATAAACTATTTACGGAGTATCATGAACGCTTTGTCCGTTTCGCTTATACTTATGTGGATAACTATATGGAGGCTGAGGATATTGTGATGGAAGCCATGACTTATTACTGGGAAAACAGGACCCGTTTGTTTGGAGTGAATCCTCCTGCTTATATTTTTACTACAATTAAAAATAAGTGCCTGAATTATCTTCGCGACCGTCAGTATTATCAGACTGTATCAGAGCAATTACAAGAGCATGCAGCATGGAAGCTTGCGATACAGATATCTACTCTGGAAGCATGCAACCCGGAGGAACTTTTTTCTAAAGAAATGAAGCAGTTGGTGGAGCATGCGTTAAGTAAATTGCCGGAAAAAACAAGAAGAGTCTTTATTATGCGGCGCTTTGAAGAAAAGAGTTATCGTGAGATTGCTTCAGAGATGAATATGTCCGTCAAGGGAGTTGAATACCATATGAATAAGGCGACAGAATCTTTAAAAAAAACATTGAAAGACTTCCTGCCTCTTTTGATTTATCTTATCTATCATTAATTTTTCACATCTATTAACTAGGGATTCTTTTTCGTTGTGTGCTTTACTATAAAAGGCAATGGTATAATGTGTCATTTTATATAAGTTGACGATGAATTTGGACAGAGAACTTTTATTTCGTTTTTTCAATAAAGAAACGACGCTTGAGGAAGAAAAGAAAATTCGTCTTTGGATAGATGAATGCGACGAACATCGTTGCGAGTTTTTCCGTGAACGTCAACTTTTTGATGCTATTTTGCTTCACGGGGATCCGTCTTACGAAAAGAGCCGCCCCCGATTCTATATTCCATGGCATAAAGTGGTGGCTACTCTTTCCGGTATTGCAGCGATTGTGATACTTACTATCATTACGACTACATATTTCTTGCAACAATCTTTTAGAGACGAAGTGATGAATACAGTTACTGTCCCCCAGGGACAGCGTGTTCACTTGACATTGTCTGATGGAACAAAGGTTTGGTTGAATGCTAAAACCAAAATGGAGTATCCGCAAAGCTTTAAAGTGTCCGATCAAAGAATAGTAAAAGTGGACGGCGAAGCCTATTTTGAAGTGAGTAAGAATAAAGAGAAACCATTTATTGTTAAAACGACTAAGGGTGATGTAGAAGTATTAGGAACTAAGTTTTACATAAGCGCTTATGCGACAACAGATGTTTTTGAAACTTCTTTGATAGAAGGTAAAGTGAAGGTGCATACTGCTTATGAAGATATGACACTCTATCCCAAAGATAAGGCTGTATTGGAAAACGGTCTTCTCACTCGTAAGCAGATTGATGATATGGATACTTACCGTTGGCGTGACGGGCTTTATTGTTTTAAGAACCTATCTTTTGATGATGTTCTGAAACAATTTGAGATCTATTATGATATCCGTTTTGTGAAAGAGAATCCACAAATTGCAAACCCAAAACTGAATGGAAAGTTCAGGCTGATTGACGGAGTAGATTACGCATTACGGGTACTTCAAAGAGAGGTCGGTTTCTCGTTCCGGAGGGATGATGAAGCTAATGTGATTTATCTGAAATAATTTGTCCAACTATAAAATGAATGCCTATGTAAATAAATAGAAGAAGTCTGAAAACGAAATCGGCAAGTACTACCAATACCTGCCGATCGTGAGATAAATTTTCTCACCCGAGAGTGAAAAAACTTTTAATAAAATCTAATCGTAAAAATATGAAAAATAAATCAATCGGGGACGATTATAAGCTAAAAAATCCCCATGTTAACCTATTTTATAGAGCTATGCGAATAACTACATTCTTATTGTTCTTCTGTTCGTTCTGTGCTTTAGCCGATAATGTAAATTCTCAGACGGCGAAAGTTACTATTAAAAGAAGTAATGTGACACTTCTGGATGTGCTGAATGAAATAGAAAATCAAACTAATTATCTGTTTATTTATTCCAACGACATTAATGTGAAACGTCCGGTTTCGATTAATGTGAATGCAAAGGCGGTTAATAGCGTTTTAGCTAAGTTGTTTGCTGGAAAGGACGTTGCCTATCAAATGGAGGGAACTCATATTGTTTTGACAAAAACGGAAAAATCCTTAAACGAGGTAAGTGTACAGCAACAAAGTAAAAGAATGGAAAACATTACCGGTGTGGTGCTTGACGAAGCGGGAGAACCGATAATCGGTGCTTCTGTAAAAGTACAGAATACAACTATTGGTACCATTACTGATCTGGAAGGAAAGTTTAAATTGGAGCTTCCGGCAAAATCTGTCATTGAAATATCGTTTATCGGATATCGGACGAAAACGGTTGTTGTCGGTAAGGAGAAACATATTAGTATCTATATGGAAGAAGATACTAAAGCGTTGGACGAAGTGATTGTTGTGGGGTATGGCACGACTTCCAAGCGCAAGACTACTGCCGCTATTGCTAGTGTGAATGCTGAAGATATAGCTAAAGTACCTACGGCTAATATAACACAGAGCCTTGCCGGCCGTGCTCCGGGATTGATCGTGAATACATCCGGAGGTGGTATTAATAACTATTCTTCTATATCCATTCGTGGTGGTGCTACTCCATTGTTTGTTATCGATGATGTTATCTGTGAAGAACGTGATTTCCGGAATTTAAATCCTGAAGATGTGGAACAGATGTCTGTGCTGAAAGATGCGGCTTCTACTGCCGTATATGGTGCACGTGCTGCAAATGGCATTATCATGGTGGTAACTAAGCAGGGTAAAGCTGGTAAAATGAGTATCAATTATAGTTTCAACTACAATTTGAGTCAACCTACAATTATGCCTGATAAATTGAATTCGTATGATGCCGCTTATTATCTGAACCAGGGGTTGGCAAATGACGGTATGAAAGAACGTTTTAATGCGGAAGAAATGGAACTTTTTGCGAACGGTTCTGATCCTCATCATTACCCTAACGTGGACTGGCAGAAGTTGGCTATGAATACATTTGCTCCTGAACAACGTCATACACTGACTGTGACCGGTGGTAGTGAAAAAGTAAAAGCATATACATCATTCTCATATTATGACCAGCAGTCTATCTATAAGAATAATACCAATAATCTCCAACGCTATAATTACCGTACCAACCTGATTGCAGATTTTAAGGAAGTAGGCGTTAAAGTAACTTCAGGAATTGAAGGATATCTGACAAAAAGCCGGGAGCCGTTGAGTACTACGGGAGGTGATTATGGTAGTGTCTGGAGTCATATCCAGAATAAATTGCCTTGGGAAAATGCGTATAACCAATATGGGCAATTGAATAATATCCCGGATAACCCGTTGGCGGAGATTTCTCCGGAAGCGGGATATAGCAAGGGAGAGATTGCTACGGTTAAGGCCAATATGGGATTGGAATGGACGGTACCTTGGGTAGCAGGACTAAGATTGAAAGCGTTAGGAAATTATCGTCTGACAGCCGACCGTCAGAAGGATTGGAAGAAATCTCCGGTTATGTATGATTGGGACGGAAATCCGAATACTCCAAGCAAGCCGTCTTTAGAAAAGAATTATTGGAATATGTCAGAGTACACCGTACAAGCTTTTGCAAATTACGACCGTACTTTTAATGTTGTGCATACTGTTAGTGCTACGGCCGGTATTGAGGCAAATAAATATATGTATGATAATGCAACTCTGGGACGCAAAGAATACTTGTTGGATGTAGATCAGATCAATCCGGGGCCTGTTGCTACGGCTACAAACTCCTCTGCTGAGGGGACACGTGCACGTGCCGGTCTAGTGGCTCATTTAAAGTATGATTATGCAAGTAAATATGTGGTAGAAGGTAGTATGCGTTATGACGGCAGTGACAATTTCCCGAAAGGAAAACGTTGGGGAGTCTTTTATGCAGGTTCGGCGGCATGGGTAATCTCTGAAGAATCGTTCTGGAAAAATTTGAAAGATCGCCATATTCTTGATCTGTTTAAGATTAGGGCTTCTTATGGAGAGATTGGTCTGGATGATATTTCTGCTTATTCATACTTACAGTCTTATAATTTGGATGAACGCGGATATTTGTTAGGAGGTAAATTTTATCCGGGTTTTTCTGAAGGTAACTTGGTTAGCAAAGATATTTCTTGGTATACAACTCGCAGTACAAATGTCGGATTAGACTTTGCTTCTTTAGATAATCGCTTGTCCGGTTCTGTCGAATATTTCCGTATGTCTACAAAAGGATATCTGACTTCTCCTTCTAATGTGGCATATACTGATCCGTTAGGAACCTCATTGCCACAAGTAAAGTCTGACGGTGAAAGTATTCGTCAAGGAGGTGAATTCATTGTACAGTGGAAAGAAAAGAGAGGTGATTTTGAATATGCGATAGGTGCTAATTTTACCTATTTTGATTCATTCTGGATGAATAATCCGTACGAAGCAGAAACAGACTTGAAGAATCCTTATAAACGTACTACTCATGCCAAAGGATATTGGGGAATCGGATATGAATCTTTGGGATATTATCAAAGTCAGGAAGATGTGATGAACTCGCCCAAACGGCAAAACTCGGTAAACTTGGGTGCTGGTGATATTAAATATTATGATTTCAATGGAGATGGTATAATTGACGGAAATGACCAACATCGTATCGGTAAAAATTCTTCTCCTCGCGGACAGTATGGTATAAGTATAGATCTTAATTATAAGGGCTGGTTCATGAATATGTTGTGGCAAGGAGCTACGTCCAAAGATTTCTATTTTGGAGACAAGCTGCAAGGTCAAGGTTCCGATTATGGCTATTTGTCAGTGATTTATGATTTCCAGAGAGACGTTTGGACACCGGATAATCGGAATGCCAAGTTCCCTCGTCTACGGAGTACTTCTAAATATAATGGAAGCAACAATTATGGTTCATCTGATTTCTGGTTGGTTAATACTGGCTATATCCGTCTGAAGAGTTTGAATATCGGTTATGATCTGAAACATAAAGTATTGAAGAGAGTTCCATGGATCACGAAATGTGATGTCTCTCTGAGTGGATATAACTTGTTGACTTTCAGCGAATCGAATAAATACGATATTGATCCGGAGATTGGAAATACTAATTTATATACTTATCCTGTCAGCAGGGTATATTCGATTAGTTTTAACATTGGATTCTAATAACTTTAAAAACACAGAATATGAAAATAATGAAATATATAGTTCCTGCACTTTTAGGAGGGATGTTAACACTGCAAAGTTGTGAACATTTTTTAGATACGAAACCTACGGAAACTTATTCGGAAGAATTGGTTTGGGGGAGTCGGTCTACTGCCGATGCATTCGTACTACGCACATATCCTGATATTTTGGGATTATACCACGATTTTTGGGGAGACGATCAGATAACACTAAATACAATTCTACGCCAAAGTTGTCCGGGAGAGGCACGTGACCTGATAAATCGGGAACATGATTTCGGTTTTAATAAATTTAGTATTATCCGTCGGTGTAACTTGATTATTGAACAGGCTTCCGCCTCTACTGCTTTATCCGATTTGGATAAAAAAGAACTGGTTGCCGAGGGAAAAATGCTTCGGGCTATGATCTACTATTATCAGGCGAAACATTGTGGACGTGTGATTTGGGTAGACAGGGTATTGCAAGTAGACGATGAATTTAATTTGCCCCTCACTGAATCTATTGACCGGACGTATGATTTGATATTGAGTGATTTGGATGATGCCATAGCAGGACTTCCGGAGGAATATCCTGCCGGGCGTGCCAATGCTAATGCGGCCCGGGCTTTGAAGTCGGAAGTCTGTCTGACGGCTGCTGCTTACACTACGGATGCTACACGAAAGAAGACATTATGGGAACAAGCGGTAGTAGCGGTAGATGCTATCCAAGGTTATTCTTTGGACGCCAATTATGGTGGCATGTTCAATCAGGAGAACTCTTATTCTTCAACGGAGATTATTTTAGCCAGATATTTCAGTAAAGAAAATACAAATGGCGGTGATACTTATATGCAGACTGTCATTCCTAATCAGGGAAATGATAATCTAAAAAAGTTGGGACGTGGTCCTTTGTTTAAAAAAGACTGGGTCTTTGAGTGCTGGCTGGAACATTCGCCTTCCCAGAATTTGGTAGATGATTATCTGGTTATTGACCAACTGACAAATGAAGCTAAAAAGTGGAATACGACTTCCCAGTTTGTGAATAATACCAATGTCATTTCTAATGATGCTGTAAGAGATCTGGCTGTGAATGCTGATGAATTGGATGAACACTCTCTGGCTTATGAAACGAAAGATAAAGGGCGTGATACCCGTATTAATGATTTTATGTATACGCATCGCGACAAACGTTTTTATGCGACAATCGTACAGGACTCCTGTGAATATTATGGGGAATTAGTCACAATGCATAAGACCGGTAACTTGCAACGTTGTAGTTTGGGTGAGGCTCCGGGAACCGCTGAAATGGGGTCTACCAATTACTTGTGGCGCAAAGGTGTCTACATTAATGACTGGCGTATATTTGTTGATGTGCCTACGGATTATCATTATGTAATTTTCCGGTACGGACGTGCGCTGTTGAATAAGGCTGAAGCCCTTCTTTGTCTGGCAAAGAGTGACCCTTCAAAACTGTCAGAAGCAGTAGCTACTTTCAATCAGACTCGCACTGTACATGGTGGTTTGCCGGAATCCGAAGCATCCACGTTGGTTGAGGCATGGAAAGATTATAAAATTGAGCGTCATGTAGAATTGCCAATGGAAGGCGACTATTATTGGTCTTTGTTGCGTTGGGGCAAATATGGTGAAGAAGCAAACGACGGACAACCCTCCGGAAGTGAAGTCATCAAAGAATTGCGTACTCCGGCTACATTTATTGAAATTAGCAGTGACCGTCATCGTATGTTTATCGGTACACAAGGATATGGAAATGCCGACCGTACTTTTTCTAAGAAACGCTATTTGTATCCTATTCCGCAAAGTTTGATTAATGCAAACTCTGCTATAACAGAGAAGGACCAAAATCCTCTGTGGTAAAATGATAACCAATATTCGAATTATTAATCAATGAAACAAGAACAATGAATAGAATTAAATTATCAGACATAAAATGGTTGCTTGTACTGTTGTGCCTGCCATTTGTTTCCTCATGTAAAGATGATCTTGAGGCTTATGAAGAAGCGGAAATTACCTCAGTCGGTGCATATCACCGCTACTATACAACAGAGAAGGATGCTTTGACAGGTGAGTTTAAGGTGGCGGAGAAGGAATTGGAGAAGTCCAATAGTATCAACGAAGACGAAGCGGTTGTTACTGCGACTTTCACGGTTCCTGCTGCCAGTGGCAGTTTTACTGATGCTGAACGTGCAAAAGTGTCGTTGAATAAGTTGGTTGTATACTTCAATGTGTCTACTGCTGCACGCGTGACACCACTGGATGGCTCCCCGAAGTTAGGGGCTCCGGGCGATTGGACCTCAGAACGTAGATATAGTGTCATGGCTGCAAATGGAACAAAGAAAACATGGACTGTCAAAGTTGTGTTGAATAAATAGGTATTATTTTCTTATATTTGTAGCAAATAAACTGAAATCAAACAATTGAGGTCTTGGGAGTCGTTGAGGTGGTGATTAAGCACGTTATGTCAACGACTCCTTTTTAATTTGAAAATTATAATGTTTATGAATACACCTTTGTCTCCCGTCTCCGGGCGTTTGGCTTCACTCGATATCCTACGGGGTTTCGACCTCTTTCTTTTAGTTTTCTTTCAACCGGTATTTGTGGCTTTGGGGCAACGTTTGAATTTTCCGTGGCTTAATGACATTTTATATCAGTTCGATCATGAGTCTTGGATTGGTTTCCGGTTCTGGGACCTTGTGATGCCACTTTTCCTGTTTATGACAGGAGCCTCCATGCCTTTTTCCTTTTCCAAGTTTAAAAATGCCCCTAATAAATGGCCTGTTTATCGTAAAATAATAAAGCGCTTTGTATTGCTTTTTATTTTCGGCATGATTGTGCAGGGAAACCTTTTGGGATTGAATCCTGATTCTCTTTATTTATATTCGAATACGTTGCAGGCGATAGCAACAGGCTATCTTATTGCAGCAATAATTTTGTTACACTGTTCTTTCCGTTATCAGGTGCTCATTACATTATTATTGTTACTGCTCTACTGGATACCGATGACTTTCTTCGGCGATTTTACTCCCGGAGGGAATTTTGCAGAAAAGGTAGACCGACTAGTGCTAGGCCAGTTTCGGGATGGTGTGTATTGGGGAGAAGATGGAAACTGGCATTTTTCTCCTTATTATACTTATACTTGGATATGGAGTAGCTTAACTTTTGGAGTAACAGTTATGCTAGGTACTTTTGCCGGAAAGATAATGAAAGAAGGAAAAGAAAATAGAAAGGGAGTGGTGAGGCTTTTATTATTGTTAGGCATAGTATTAATAGGGGTATCTTTGCTATGGAGTTTGCAAATGCCTATTATTAAGCGGCTATGGACTTGTAGTATGACTTTGTTTTCCGGAGGACTCTGCTTTCTGCTTATGGGATTATTTTATTATTGGATAGACTATAAAGAGCATACCTATGGGTTGGATTGGTTGAAAATTTATGGGATGAACTCTATCACTGCCTATATTTTAGGTGAGGTCGTTAATTTCCGTTGTATAGCAGCTTCTATCAGCTATGGCTTAGAGCAGTTTCTTGGTAACTATTATTCTGTATGGTTAAGTTTTGCTAATTATCTCATTGTCTTTTTTATACTTCAAATGATGTATAAACATCGTATCTTTTTGAAAATTTAAAAATACTACAATGAATAAGAAAAGTCTGTATTGGTATAATAAATGATTCCTGTCGTTATAGGCGTTTCTTTTTCACTGTTTACTATTTTATTAGTTTTTTATTTCGCGTAACTATAGTCTTCTTTTCGTATAACTATGGTTATGCGAAGTAATAGTAGGCAATGAAATAATCTATTTAGAATATGAATGAAGTCTCAAATGTAGCTTCCCGATGATAGTCTATATGTTCCTTAAAAACTATTCAAAGATATATAATTATAAAATTTAATAGATTTTTTTACTGAAAGAAAATATGCAATTAGAAGATTATTCAGAATTTGTTTGAAATAACTTTTACCAAGTTCTACTGGAACTTCGTGATTCGTTTTGTAAAGTGAACTAATGTGTTAGTTTGTATGCAATAATAATTGTAATACGTTGCAAATATATAGATAATTTTTGTAATTGCAATAGATTTGAGTAATGTTTTTATTATCTGGTCAGATAAATATAAAAAAAGAACTTATCTGTTTTAATATTTTTACTCAATGAAATGAATTGTCAATAGTTTTATTTGCAAATAAGCGTTTATATCGTGATTTTTGTATCTATATATTATGCGCTTTTTGTAATTAACTTTGGTAGAGTCCTTATTTTCTTCATTTCATACCCCTCTGATATATATTCTTTTTTTATCACGAAGTTCCAGTAGAACTTAGTGTAGCGATAAATAAAAAAAGACCTTATATCCTATGAACAGTACAGCTCAGCACAGTTTATCTCCTTTGGTACAGTATAACCAGGTTATATCATCTTGTTTTTTATATTCAATTTATGGAAAAAAGAGTGCTTTTGTCCGGGGATTGAATAAGTCTTGTATAATGTATTATTTGAAACTTAACATACCCCCAAGTTCCCACAACCGATGCAACAGAATGTAGTATCGGGTAGTGGGATTTTTTGAAAAAACGGATGTGATTCATAAGATAGAAAATGCCATCTATTTGAGAATTTCCGGTGTAGCGCTTTTAACAAGATTATAAACTAATAACGAATGCTGGCAAAGAAAAAATGAACGTTTTTGTGAAGATAGCAATTTAATAGATGAAAGTGCTATCCTTTATTTATTGAAAACCTTTAATTAACCCAGATTCATGCTTATCGAAAAACATAAGAATGAATTGTTAACACTTTTAATTTCTATGATGAATGAAAAACAAAATTGTGGAAGAATACTGCGATTATTGATCCTGTTTTGTTTGTATGGTATTTGTTTACCTCCCCTTCATGCCAAACAGGATATTGCATCACCACAACAGACAGGCAAGACCTATACAATTAAAGGAGTTGTATTGGATTTTAACAATGAACCGATTATTGGTGCCAGTGTTTTTATTCCGGGAACCAGTATCGGAGTAGCTACAGACTTGGACGGAAATTATGTACTGAAAGTACCGGCAAACACGAAAAATATAGAATTCTCTTACATTGGATATGAGAAGAAAGTTGTTCCGTTCAACCCTAAAGATCTAAATGTCTTTCGTGTTGTGACGATGAAAGAAGATAGCGGTATTGCACTTGAAGATGTCACGATTGTAGCTTTTGCCAAACAAAAGAAAGAGTCTGTATTAGGCTCCGTTTCTACTATCAAACCGGCGGAGTTAAAAACTACCAGTAGTAATCTTACTACCGGATTTGCAGGGAAGTTGGCGGGAGTAGTTGCTTATCAAAGAAGTGGAGAACCGGGTGAAGATAATGCCGAATTCTTTATTCGTGGTGTGACGACATTTGGAACAGGGAAAGCCGATCCGTTGATTTTGATTGATAACATTGAATTGACTTCATCAGATTTGGCAAGATTGAATACCGATGATATCGCCAGTTTCTCCATTCTGAAAGACGCTACTGCTACTGCGCTTTATGGTGCGCGTGGTGCTAATGGTGTTATTCTTGTAACGACAAAAGAAGGTACGGAAGGTAAAATGAAATTATCTTTCAGGGTAGAAAGTTCGTTTTCCGCTCCTTCCAAAGAGGTTGAAATTGCTGATCCGCTGACGTTTATGAAACTTCATAATGAGGCGGTGAGAACTCGAAATCCGGATGGTGCATTACCTTATCTGGAAAGCGCGATTGCTGCTCGCGAAAAAGGGTTGAATCCGATGGCTTATCCGATGGTAGACTGGAAGGATATGCTATTCAAAGATTTCACAACTAACTATCGCGGAAACATGAGCCTTAGCGGTGGTGGCCGTGTAGCCCGTTACTATGTAGCATTGTCTTATTCGCGGGATAATGGTATCTTGAAACAGGTTCCCAGTAACCTTTTTGATAATAATATTAAGTTGGATAAATATACGGTACGTTCGAATGTTAATATTAATCTGACTAAAACAACCGAGTTGGGAGTGCGCGTGAGCGGCACGTTTGATAGTTATCAAGGCCCGATACAGGGCGGTTCGCAGGTTTACAGTCAGGCTATTAAAGCAAGTCCGGTTCTTTTTCCTGCCATGTATGCTCCGGATGCAGCTAACCAATATACCAATCATCCTATGTTCGGTAATTATGGAACTAGTGCAAATTACTTGAATCCTTATGCTGAAATGGCACGCGGTTATAAAGAATATGAAAACACTGTTATACTTGCCCAGTTGGAGCTGAAGCAAGATTTCAGTTTTATAACCGAAGGCTTGAAAGGGCGTTTGTTGGGAAATGTCACGCGAACTTCATATTATGACCTTCAACGTTCTTATACTCCATTCTATTATGCCTTGGATAGTTATGATAAGACAAAAGATGAATACACTCTCTCTGCTCTAAATCCGGATTTGGGTACAGATTATCTAGGATACTCTCCGGGAAGTAAAAAAGTAGGCAGTTCCCTGTATTTGGAAGCGTCGTTGTCATACGATCGGACGTTTGTTGAAAAACACAATGTCAGTGGTATGTTGGTTTATACAGTGCGTGAAGGGAAAAGTGGCAATGAAAACACCTTGCAGAAATCACTCCCTACCCGTAATTTGGGATTAGCAGGACGTTTTACTTACGGATTCTCCGACCGTTATTTTGCGGAGTTTAATTTCGGTTACAACGGTTCCGAACGTTTTGACAAGAGTCATCGTTGGGGATTCTTCCCGTCGGGAGGTTTGGGCTGGGTTGTGTCCAATGAAAAATTCTGGGCGGACAAACCGATTTCCAAAGTTGTCAATATGCTTAAGTTGAAAGGATCATACGGATTGGTCGGTAATGATAATATTTCTAATAATGACAACCGTTTCTTCTATTTGTCGGAAGTAAATATGAATAATTCCGGTAGGGGAATGAACTTCGGAACCAACTTTGACGAAGGTTATAATGGTATTTCTATCAGCCGCTATGCCAATCCGAAGATTGGTTGGGAAATTTCTCATAAAATGAATGTGGGATTTGAACTGAAATTATTCAATGACCTGGAGATTCAGGCAGAGTATTTTAAAGAAAGAAGAACGAATATCCTGCAAGAGCGTGCCGATATCCCCAGTTTGATGGGATTCCAGGCGCCTATCCGGGCAAATATCGGTGAGGCTAAAGGACAAGGTGTCGATATTTCTTTGGATTATTCGCATATTTTCAACAAAAACCTGTGGACTACTATCAGAGGTAATTTCACATACGCCAGCAGTGAATTTTCTGAATACGAAGAACCGGACTACTCGGCTACTCCATGGAGAAGTAAAATCGGTTCTAAGCTGAGCCAGACTTATGGTTACATAGCCGAACGTTTGTTTGTAGATGATGAAGATGTGGCAAACTCTCCGAAACAACAATTTGGCGAATATACGGCCGGAGATATCAAATATAAAGATATCAATCGTGACGGAATCATCGACGAGCAGGATATTGTGCCTATCGGTTATCCGACTACACCAGAAATTATCTATGGTTTCGGTTTCTCTGTCGGATATAAGGCGTTTGATTTCAACTGCTTCTTCCAGGGATCGGCACGGTCTTCTTTCTTTATTAGTCCTTTGCGTATCACTCCGTTTGCCCAACCTTATGATCCGGACAACGAATTGGGAGGGAAACAGGCTAACAATGCTTTACTTCAGGTTATTGCAGATAATCATTGGAGCGAGTCCAACCAGAATATGTATGCTTTTTGGCCACGGTTATCGGATACGGCTATCAGTAATAATAACCAGTCGAGTACATGGTGGTTACGTGACGGTACTTTCTTGCGTATGAAATCGGCAGAAATAGGCTATACACTTCCAAAGCGGCTGACCAGTAAAGCTAAATTGGAAAACTTGCGTATTTACGTAAGTGGGACGAACTTGTTCAATATTTCCAAATTCAAGATTTGGGATACGGAAATGGGGAACAACGGTTTGGGATATCCTGTTCAACGAGTATTTAATGTAGGTATTCAACTTTCACTCTAAAACATGTTATATGAAAAAAATAATCATATCCATATCACTCGTGATTGCTACCATGCTGTGTAGCACTTCTTGTAGTGATTACCTAGATATAGTGCCCGAAGGTACTCCAAGCATGGATAATGCCTTCAGCAACCGCATTAATTCATTTAAGTTTCTACATACTTGTTATAGTTACCTGCCTTCATGGGATCAGGGTGGCTCCATTGGCTTTTTGGCAGGTGATGAACATTGGTTAATGCCTAAAGGAACCGGTTTTATAGATCAGCGTATCTCTCTCAACGCATGGGAAATAGGTCGCGGTGAACAAAATAATAATGACCCCTACCAGAATTTTTGGGATGGAGGAAATGGGGGAACCAATCTTTGGGTAGCTATCCGCGATTGTAATATTTTCTTGGAAAATATCAACAAACCTCTCGATTTGCAGAATTATGAACGCACCCGTTGGATTGCGGAAGTAAAATTCCTCAAAGCATATTATCATTATTATCTGTTTATGCTTTACGGCCCTATTCCTATCATGGATACTAATATTGCGGTAGATGCTTCACAGGATGAAGTAAGGCGTTATCGCGAGCCGGTGGATGATGTAGTGGCTTATATCTCTAACCTGCTGGATGAAGCATATAAAGATCTGCCTTCAAAGATCACAGATCCAGGACAGGAGATGGGGCGCATCACCCAGCCAATTGCAAAAGCAGTAAAAGCACAATTGTTATTATTGGCTGCCAGCCCTTTGTTTAATGGAAATTCGGATTATATTAATGTGAAAGATAATCAGGGTAGGCATTTGTTCCCGACACAGGTTGATAACAGTAAATGGAAATTGGCAGCAGACGCAGCGCTTGAAGCGATAAATTGTGCAAAAGAAAATGGTCACGAGAAACTTTATACTTTCTCTTTGCCGATCAATAGTATTTCTGCGGCAACACGCAAACTGCTGGATATCGGTGAGGCTGTCACAGAAAAATGGAATGAAGAAATTATTTGGGGAAGTACTCGGAACGTTAACGGATTGCAGACGGTTGCAATGGCTAAACATACGAAGGGGAGCCACTATAACGCGCGTTCTGTTTTAGGACCAACTTTATCAGTAGCCGAAGCATTCTATTCTTCAAATGGTGTGCCTATTTCTGAAGATAACAGTGATTTCTGGACGGCTAATTATCCTAACCGCTATGAGATTACCACTATCCCGGATGAGGGAAATAATAAATATTACCTTCAGATAGGAGAGCAAACAGCCTATCTTCACTTGAACCGTGAACCGCGTTTCTATGCTTCATTGTCATTCGACCGTGGAACATGGTATGGAGATGGTTATACGAATGATGAGCCGGCAAATCTTGCTTTCTATCATTTTCGGGCAAAGGAGGTATCAGGGCGCCAGACTTCGGAAGACCATTCATATACGGGATATTTGAATAAAAAGGTATGTAGCTATAAGACTGGTTTGACAAAAGACGGTTTCTCTCCCTACCGTTATTCGTTCCCAATCATACGTCTTGCTGATTTGTATCTGATGTATGCGGAAGCTTTGAATGAATCGCAGGAATCACCCACACAGGATGTATATGATTACGTGGACTTGGTTCGCGAACGTGCAGGGTTGAAGGGGGTAAAGGAGTCGTGGAGTAAATATTCCAAGTCCCCGGATAAGCCTAATACGAAAAACGGTATGCGTGAAATCATTCGTATGGAACGTTTGAATGAACTGGCCTGTGAAGGAAAACGTTTCTGGGACTTGCGTCGTTGGAAAAAAGAACTTCCCCGCGAAGTGAAAGGGTGGCATATTCAAGGAGAGACTGCCCAGGAATTTTATAGAGTAACCACTATCTACTTACGTTCAAAGTATAGTTATAAGGACTATTTGTGGCCGTTGAAACTGGAAACAATATTGAAAGATCCGAACCTGGTACAAAACCCAGGGTGGTAACTATGATATTCATAATTTAAAATGACTGGAAATATGAGAAATATGAATAATATATCAGAGCTTGTGAAATATGCGTTCGTCACATTGCTCGGTACACTCTGCCTAGCAGGATGTGGGCAGGACGAAAAGATTGGTCTCAATGCTACCGACAGTGTAGCACCGGGATTGCCTACGAATATAGAGGTGGAGAACATTAATGGAGGAGCTATCATTCGTTATACTCCTCCGAAAGATGATGATCTCTTGTGTGTTGTGGCGTCTTATATGATTAATGGGGTGGAAAGAACCACAAAAGCTTCTCCTTATGTAGATAGCTTGATCGTAGAAGGATTCGGAAAGGTGGGTGACTATAATATCTTTTTGAAGAGTGTAGACAAAAGCCAGAACGAGTCTGAACCGAAAACCGTTTCTATCAGTCCATTAACTCCTCCTGTAGAATATATTTATGAGTCACTCAAGATTACTGATAGTTTTGGAGGAGTGAGTTTGACGTGGAAAAATCCGACTCGACAGAATATTATTCTGGAAGTTACCAAAAAGGAAAACGGAGAATGGGTTTCTTTGGAGAATTTCTATTCCAGTATAGTGGAAGGGCAAGCTAAAATCCGGGGATTGGCTGCTGAACCAATCACGTTAGGATACAGAATTCGTGACCGTTGGGATAATTATTCCGAGATGTTGGAGCTGGAAAGCAATCCTTTGTATGAAGAGGAACTTGACAAGTCGAAATTTAAAGAACTTCCGACACGTTTGCCTGGTGATTGTGAGGCAATGGGTGGTCTGCCGATACGAAATATCTGGCAGGGTAATAATAACACAGACTGTTTCCATAGTGATACTAATAGTGATAACCCTGCCCCTGGTCGGTGTATAACGTTCGATATGGGACAGGTTGCCAAGGTAAGCCGTTTCAAGATGTGGCAACGCAGAGGAGATGCAAACGTTTGGACCTATACTCATAATAATTTGAAGAAATATGTGATTTATGGTTGTACGGAACTTACGGACGAAATGTATAATAGCGGTCAGGAAAAAGATGGTATCATGTATCCTACCTTTGAGGGTTGGACGAAGATTATGGATGTTGAATGTTATAAACCTTCCGGACAAGATAATCCGAATATAACCAATGAAGATATTGAATATATACAGAATGGCGATGAACACGAAGTTCCCATTGAAGCTCCTAATTTCCGTTATGTAAGAATTCTTATGCTTGAAACCTGGAGTGGAGGTACTTACGCTCAGATTGGCGAAATGACTTTCTGGGGACAACCTGCAACAGAGTAATTAAAAAAATCAGATTATGAAAAATATAATAAGATATATAGCTTGTGGCTTGTCAGCCTTTTTGATGACCGCTTGCGGAGATATGTATGAGATACACGAAAAATACCTTGAAATGGGAGAAGAAACCTATCTCGGGGCCGTTCAGGATTTGAGTGCCTATAGCGGGTTCAATCGTGTCAAGTTGGAGTGGTATCTGAATGCCGACCCACGAATCAGCTCTTGTGTGATTACGTGGGAGGGAAATGAAAATCCTGTGGTAGTTCCTGTTCCGGAGAATCGTGTTATAAAGGATCCTATATCGACGATTATTGACCTTCCGGAAGGGAAATATATATTCAATATGATAACGAGGAGTGATACAGGTAAAGAGTCTTTGGTAAGAACTATTGCGGGTGAAGTGTACGGTTCCACTTATCAGGCCAGTCTATCAGCTCAGGGAATTAATTCGATCTCGGCAGATTTGAACGGAGTAACGATTAATTGGGTTCCGTTAGAGGGGTGTACCGGAACTACGTTGACGTATACAAATGATGAGGGAAAGGAGAAAATCATCAAAGTAGATGAAGGGCAAACTTTTACGGTTATACCGGATGCGGTCCTTAAGACATCATTTAAGTTGATATCTACATTTAAGCCGGCTGATGACGCTTTCGATGATATTCCAACTTTGGAAAAAATAATGGATTTTCCTGCTTATTATACCATTTCAAAAGAAGATTGGGATGCGGTTCACGAACAATATGTTGATGCAGACAGAACGGATTGGGGAATCTCGGCTTCGACAGAAGAAAAGGTTGGAGAAAATGCTGGTAAATATGGTATTGCCACCTGTATCCTTGACGGAGATCTTGCCAGTTTCTGGCACTCACAATGGAAAGGTGAAGGGGCTAATCCTCCATTGCCACACGAAATCATTATTGATATGAAATCACAACAGGATATTCTTTCGATAGAACTGGCAAGAAGGCAAGGTAACGGAGATACTAAAACTGTTATATTCAGCATAGGTGAAAGTGAAGAACATTGGACAGAATTGGGACAATTGAACTTCCCTAGTGAAAAGGCGACCAATGCCCAAACCCTGCTGTTGCCGGAACCTGTAAGAGGAAGATATATACGTGCTTTGGTTACGGGTAGTAATAATGGTGTAAATGCAAGTATTGCAGAGATAATGTTTACGACAAGTAAGAAATAATATTATTAATAGTGAGTCCGTTGAAGTGACAGAGTTCAATAGATAGCTATATTTCTCACTAAAGAAAGGTTAGAGCCGCTGGAGAATCGGGTTTATGTGAATAAATGCGATTTGATGGCGGCTCTTTATTTAATAATCGAACATAATTTGCTATCTTTGTATAAATATAAAGTAACGCGACAACTTCTTCTTTAATACATATTTGCTTATGAGATTTATTGCTTTATTTATATGCTTGTCAATAGTCGGAATTTCCGGTATTACCCAGGCGCAACAAAAAGATACTATCCGTGTTTCAAACTTCGGAGCACATCCGTATACATATGAAAATTGTGTGACCTGTTTGCAGGAAGCTATTAGTGAATGTAAGCGAAGTGGTGCTCGCGTGCTCTCTTTTGAGAAAGGGCGTTATGATATCTGGCCCGAAGGTGCTATCCGGCGGAAATATTTTATATCGAATACATCGACCGAACAAGAGTGTCCTTCCAAAGTGAAAACTATCGGTCTGCTGTTTGAAGATATGAAAGATCTGCTGATTGAAGGAAACGGAGCAACGCTGATGTTTCACGGAAAAATGACGACTATCGCTCTCGAACGTTGTAAGAATCTGGTGTTTAAAGATTTGCATATTGATTTTGAACGTCCTGCCGGTTCGGAAATGACATTTGCCCGTGTGGAAGATGATGAGGTGGAAGTTGTTGTACATCGTGACACACGTTATGAAATAGTGAATGGGCGGATGAGCCTCTTTGGTGAGGGTTGGCGTTCAAACAAGAATCATTGTATAGAATATAGTCCTGTTGATAGTACTTTCCGTTATAGCCAGGGGTGGAATGTGCTTGCTGCTGCGGAGGCGGAAGGGGTGCCCCCGAATGTAGTACGTTTCCATGTCCCGGAAGGATTTCGCCCGAAAGTGGGGAATACTTTGACAATTCGTGACATTATTCGTGACCAGGTGGGATGGTTTATTTTCGAAAGCCGGGATATTACACTTAACCGGGTGCAGATGCACTATATGCATGGGCTTGGTATAGTAAGTCAATACACTCGTAATATTACCATGGATAAAGTGAAATGTATGCCGCGCGAAGGCAGTGGCAGGTTGTTGGCAGCTTCTGCGGATATGATGCACTTTTCCGGATGTAGTGGAAAGGTGAAGATAGTTGGTTGTTATTTTGCGGGTGCACAGGATGATCCGATAAATGTGCACGGTACTAACTTGCGTGCCGTTGAGAAAATAAACACCCGTACTTTGAATTTGCGTTTCATGCATGGACAGAGCTATGGGTATAACGCTTACTTTGAGGGGGATACGGTCGCTTTTGTCAAGGCGTCTACTATGGAACGTTTTGCGTCTGCGCAAGTGGTTGCTGTGAAACGGTTGACAGACCGTATTGTTCAAGTCACCTTCAATCGGGATATTCCCGGTGAATTGGAACTGAATCACGATTGTGTGGAGAATATCAGTTGCACGCCCGAAGTGGAAATTCGTCATTGTTATTTTACGAGGACAAGTACGCGGGGTACCTTAATGACTACTCCCCGAAAAGTAGTGATTGCAGATAATACTTATTATAAAACGGGCATGAGCGCTATCCTGATAGAAGGAGATGCCGAAGGCTGGTATGAATCGGGACCGGTGAATGATGTTTTGATTCAGAACAATATATTTATCGGCTGTGCGTATAGTGGAGGGCCTGAAAATGCAGTCATTGCGTTGCATCCTTCTAATACGGTGGTGGATGCGGAACGTCCGGTGCATAGAAATGTGCGTATCATAGGTAATACGTTTCGTACATTTGGGAATCCGGTGTTATACGCCAAAAGTACGAAGGATTTGATTTTTAAAGAGAATCATGTAGAATGTACTTCTTCGGACGATTTTCGTCAAAAGCCTTTGTTTATTTTAAATGGTTGTAAAGGTGTTGTAATCAGAGAGAATAAGCTGGAGGAGGTTTGTGATAAAAAAATGGAATTTAGACAGATGAAAAAGAAATATATCAAGGTTGATTTTTAACCCCAAAAAATAAATACTATGACAATGAAGAAACTTTATTCATTTTTTATCAGTACTTTACTTGTCTCCTCTGCCGTTTGTGCCGGAGGGACAGATTATACAAAAGGACTTGCTATTTGGTTTGATGCTCCGAATACTTTGCAAGGACATGCCGTATGGTATGGTGGCAGACCGGATATGTGGAAAGGTGAAAATAAACCGGAAACCGCCGGTGATACAGCCCGTAATCCGGATGCTGCATGGGAGTCACAATCATTGCCTATTGGAAATGGCAGTATAGGGGCGAATATTATGGGATCGGTCGAAGCTGAACGGATTACTTTTAATGAAAAGACACTCTGGCGGGGTGGTCCTAACACAGCGAAAGGAGCGGATTACTACTGGAATGTCAATAAACAGTCAGCGCATATCCTTGATGAAATACGTAAAGCATTTACGGAAGGAGACCAAGTTAAAGCGGAGAGGCTGACGAGACAGAATTTTAATAGTGAAGTACCTTATGAGGGCAGCAGGGAAAAGCCTTTCCGTTTCGGTAGTTTTACGACTATGGGAGAGTTTTATGTGGAGACCGGGCTGAATATTATTGGTATGAGTGATTATAAGCGTATTCTTTCTTTGGACTCTGCTATGGCTGTAGTGCAGTTTAAAAAAGACGATGTAGCGTACCAACGGAATTATTTTATTTCTTATCCTGCTAATGTGCTGGTCATGCGTTTCAGTGCCGACCGGCCGGGCAAGCAGAACCTGATATTCAGTTATGCTCCTAATCCGGTATCGACAGGTAGTATGGTGGCTCAAGGTGATAATGGCTTGGTTTATTCGGCTGCGCTGGATAATAATGGAATGAAATATGTAGTCCGTATCCAAGCGGAGACTAAAGGTGGAACATTGGTCAATAGAAATGGGAAACTCACCGTGAAGGGAGCGGATGAAGTTGTCTTTTATGTCACTGCGGATACTGACTATAAGGCTAACTTTGCTCCAGACTTTAAGAATCCGAAAACGTATGTCGGGGTCAATCCTGTCGAAACAACGGGCCAATGGCTGGCTAATGCGGTGGCCAAAGGTTATTCGGCTCTGTTGAATGAGCATTATCAGGATTACGCTGCTTTATTCAATCGGGTGAAGTTGAATCTGAATCCAACGGTAAAGACCGGTAATTTACCGACCGGGCAGCGGTTGAAAAATTATCGGAAAGGGCAGCCGGACTATTATCTGGAGGAACTTTATTTTCAATTCGGCCGTTATCTTCTGATTGCAAGTTCTCGTCCGGGCAATATGCCGGCCAACCTGCAAGGTATCTGGCATAATAACGTTGATGGGCCTTGGCGTGTTGATTATCATAATAACATAAATATTCAGATGAATTATTGGCCTGCCTGTTCTACGAATCTGGAGGAATGCATGTTGCCGTTAATTGATTTTATCCGCACATTAGTGAAGCCGGGTGAAAAGACGGCTCAGTCTTATTTTGGTGCGAGGGGCTGGACTGCATCTATTTCTGCTAATATCTTTGGGTTTACTGCTCCACTGGAAAGTCAAGATATGTCGTGGAACTTTAATCCAATGGCAGGCCCTTGGCTAGCTACGCATATTTGGGAGTATTATGACTATACACGGGATTTGAAATTCTTGAAAGAGACGGGATATGAGTTGATAAAGAGCAGTGCCAATTTTGCAGTTGATTATTTGTGGCATAAGCCGGACGGAACTTATACTGCGGCACCGTCCACTTCACCCGAACATGGCCCTATTGATCAGGGGGCCACATTTGTACACGCCGTTGTGCGTGAAATCCTATTGGATGCCATCAAGGCGAGCGAGGAATTGGGAGTGGATAAGAAAGAACGTAAGGAATGGGAACAGGTGCTTGCCAATCTCGTTCCTTATAAGATCGGCCGTTATGGGCAATTAATGGAATGGTCGGTAGATATTGACGATCCGAAAGATGAACACCGCCATGTAAATCATCTGTTTGGTCTGCATCCGGGACATACGGTTTCTCCTGTCACTACTCCCGAATTGGCTGAAGCTGCCAAAGTAGTATTGGTGCATCGTGGTGACGGGGCTACGGGTTGGAGTATGGGATGGAAGTTGAACCAGTGGGCTCGCTTGCAGGACGGCAATCATGCTTATACCTTATTTGCTAATCTGCTGAAGAACGGTACGCTTGATAATTTATGGGATACGCATCCGCCTTTCCAGATTGATGGAAACTTTGGTGGTACGGCCGGTATTACGGAGATGTTACTGCAAAGCCACATGGGATTTATCCAACTGCTTCCTGCTTTGCCGGATGCATGGAAGGAAGGCTCTGTCCGGGGTATATGTGCGAAAGGAAATTTCGAGGTAGACATGATATGGGAGAACGGACTTTTGAAGGAAGCGACTATCCTGTCAAAGTCAGGTGAAAGATGTATTGTGAAATATGCCGGCAAGACTTTGTCTTTTAAAACTGTAAAAGGACATAGTTATCAACTAAAGTATGATAGCGTGAAGGGGGAATTGCTAAAACGCTGACAGAAAAATGATTGTTACTTATTTGAAACTCTTTTATACATTTGCGAAAATTGGCATGTTCACCATTGGAGGTGGATATGCCATGATTCCGTTGATAGAACGGGAGATAGTCAAGAAAAAGTGGATGAGTAAAGAGGAATTTATGGAAATGTTTGCCTTGACCCAGTCATTGCCCGGTGTTTTCGCAGTAAACATATCTATTTTTGTAGGTTATAAACTTCATAAGGTGATTGGTAGCCTGGTGTGCGCACTGGCTACCATATTGCCTTCTTTTGTTATTATGATGTTGATTGCGATGTTCTTTGCCCGTTTTCAGGATAATGAGGTGATGATCCGTATCTTTAACGGAATACGGCCGGCAGTGGTGGCATTGATTTTATTCCCTTGCATATCTGCGGTTAGGGCATTGAAGCTGAAATATATACAGTTGATGGCCCCCCTCATTGCTACTGTGTTGATCTGGCAATTCGGACTTTCTCCTATTTATGTAGTATTGGCGGGAATTGCGGGCGGACTGGTTTATACTTTATGGTTGAAAGATAAGATTAAAGATATAAAGGCATGATATATTTACAATTACTTTGGGTGTATCTGAAGATCGGTACGTTTGGCTTCGGAGGTGGCTATGCTATGCTTTCCCTTATTCAACACGAAATTGTGGATATTCATCATTGGCTGACTCCCCAGCAATTTACGGATGTAGTGGCGATTTCGCAAATGACACCGGGGCCGATTGGAATTAATAGTGCTACTTACGTGGGATATGCAGTTACACAAAGTGTATGGGGAGCGGTGCTTGCTACTGTGGCAGTTTGTTTGCCTTCTTTTATTTTAGTATTGCTCATTTCTTATTTCTTTGCCAAATGCAAAGATAATAAGTATATCAAGGCGGCGATGTCGGGGCTGCTTCCTATGTCTGTGGCATTGATTGCTTCGGCAGCCTTACTGATGATGAACAAAGATAACTTTATTGATTATAAAAGTATTGGGATTTTTGTCGGTGCTTTTCTGATTACATGGAAATGGGAGCTACATCCTATTCTGCTGATCTGTCTTGCTGGTATAGTGGGAGTGTTGTTGTATTAAAAAAGCTTATTAAAAAGTTCTTTATTACTAGTCTATTCTTACTTTGTCTATTTTTGTGAAGTTGGATAAAAATCATACTATGGTATATTTGGACGCTGATAAACAGACTTATGCGGATTTGAACGTTACAGGGAATGTGTATGGTGAGCAGGCGCTTTGTTCTTTGTTTTTAAAAGCAGAAACGAAGAAAGGAAAGTCGCTGATGCTGGATTGGATTATGCATCCGTTGAGTGATTGGGAAGAGATTTGTAAACGTCAGGAAGCTATCGCCTGGGATTTCTTGCCGGAACTTCCTTTAAATGAGGAAGAACTGGACTTTATTGAATATTATCTGGAATATCGCGAACAGATAAGGGGAGCAAATATATTACTTTCATGTGCGACGATTATTGATCGTCTTGTACGATATGACCCGAACCGGTATGTGGTTTCCCGAGGAGTGAAATTGGTTTTTCTCATGTTGCACCGTTTGGAGAAATGGACTATTGCAGCAGGGGGGAATATGCCACAACTTTTAAAAGAAACAGCTGATAAGGTACAGGAACTTTTGCATGGAAGTGAATTAGAGGAAGTTCTGCAACAAACTTTAGATGAAAAGGCACGCTTGTCGAATTATGCCATAGATAAATATGATTATTTATTTCGTTGTACACGGTTATTGTCCATAAGGGAGTTGTTGTCTGTTGTCTACATGTTTGATGTTTGCAGGACGGCGCATCGGGTAGCGAAGGCAAAGAATTTCTGTTTCACTCCGACCATGGTGCAGACAATGGAGTTCTCTGTTGAAGGTATTGTACATCCTTTTGTGGAAAATGCGCAAAAGAATAATTGGGAAATGTCCTGTGGGAATATATGTCTTTTTACAGGTTCCAACATGGCGGGAAAATCGACAACTTTGAAGGCTTTGGCGCTGGCTGTCTGGTTAGCTCATTGCGGTCTGCCCGTTCCGGTTAAGTCAATGATTTGTCCTGTTTATGAGGGGATATATACATCTATCAACTTGCCTGATTCTTTGCGGGACGGGCGAAGTCATTTTATGGCGGAAGTGCTTCGTATTAAGGAAGTTCTACAAAAGGCGGGAACCGGAAAGAAATGTCTGGTCATTCTGGATGAGATGTTTCGGGGGACTAATGCTAAAGATGCATTTGAGGCTTCCGTTGCGGTAAATGAATTATTGAAGGAGTATTCCAATTGTCATTTTCTTATTTCGACCCATATTCTGGAATATGCAAAGGCATTTGAACTAGATCCTTTCTGTTGTTTCTATTATATGGAAGCGGAAATCAAAGATGATAATTTTGTATGTCCACATCGGTTGCAGAAAGGTATTTCAGAAGCTAGAGTCGGCTATTGGGTTGTGCGGAAGTTACTGAATATGGTTGAGCTGAAAAAATAAGAAAAGCCCGCTAAAGATTCTTCTCCAACGGGCTTTCTTGTTTTATCTGAAGTGAATTGTTTTAGATCTTGTTCGCACGTTTGCGCTCTATTTCGTCCAAAATGACTTTACGCATACGCATTGCTTTCGGGGTTACTTCTACATATTCGTCTTCCTTGATGTACTCCAATGCTTCTTCGAGTGAGAACTGAACGGGAGGAATCAGACGAACTTTATCGTCCGAACCGGAAGCACGCATATTGGTCAACTTCTTTGATTTGGTAACGTTGATAACCAAGTCGTTGTCGTGAGAGTGCTCACCTACCACCTGTCCAGCATAGACTTCATCTTGCGGGAAGATAAAGAATTTACCGCGATCCTGCAATTTGTCGATAGCATAAGCAAAAGCGGTTCCGCTTTCCATGGCAATCATAGAACCATTGGTACGACGTTCGATTTCTCCTTTGTATGGCTGGTATTCTTTAAAACGGTGTGCCATAATAGCTTCACCGGCAGAGGCGGTCAGCACATTGGTACGAAGACCGATGATCCCACGTGAAGGCATATCAAATTCGAGATTGATACGTTCGCCCGTATTTTCCATTTTGACCATTTCACCTTTACGGCGGGTTACCATATCAATAATCTTACTGGAATATTCTTCCGGTACGTTGATTGTCAGTTCTTCAATCGGTTCGCATTTTACACCGTCTATTTCTCTGTAGATAACCTGTGGCTGACCTACCTGCAATTCGTATCCTTCGCGGCGCATTGTTTCAATCAGTACGGAAAGGTGAAGTACACCACGGCCGGAAACAATCCATTTACCATCCTCTTCACTCTTCTTTACGCGAAGAGCCAGATTCTTGTCGAGTTCCCTCATCAAACGGTCATGGATGTGGCGTGAAGTTACAAACTTGCCGTCTTTTCCGAAGAACGGAGAGTCGTTGATGGCAAATAACATACTCATTGTCGGCTCGTCGATTGCAATAGGTGGCAATGCCTCCGGATTTTCGAAGTCACAAACAGTATCTCCGATTTCAAATCCGTCGATACCTACCAATGCACAAATATCTCCAGAAGAAACTTCACTTGTTTTTACACGGCCTAGACCTTCGAATACATGAAGTTCTTTAATTTTACTTTTAAGCATATCACCGTTGCGCTTTACAAGCGTTACGTTCATACCTTCTTTTAATGTACCGCGATGCACACGACCTACGGCGATACGTCCGGTATAAGAAGAATAATCCAGAGAAGTAATCAACATCTGCGGAGTACCTTCTAACTGTGTCGGAGCCGGAATGTTCTCGATGATACAATCCAGTAGCGGAGTGATCGTTTCAGTCGGCTTCTGCCAATCGGTGCTCATCCAGTTGTTCTTGGCAGAACCATAGATAACGGGGAAATCCAACTGATCTTCCGTAGCGTTGAGGCTGAACATCAAGTCGAAAACCATTTCGTATACTTCTTCCGGACGGCAGTTCGGCTTATCTACCTTATTGACTACTACAATCGGTTTCAAACCAATTTCCAATGCTTTTTGCAGCACGAAACGAGTCTGGGGCATCGGACCTTCAAATGCGTCGACCAGCAGAATACAACCATCGGCCATATTCAATACGCGTTCAACTTCACCACCGAAGTCACTGTGTCCCGGAGTATCAATAATATTAATTTTAGTACCGTTGTAGTTAATGGAAACGTTCTTGGAAAGAATCGTTATACCACGTTCGCGCTCCAACTCGTTGTTATCCAGGATAAGTTCACCACTATTTTGATTGTTGCGGAACAAATTTCCGGCCAACAGCATTTTGTCAACCAGCGTTGTTTTCCCATGGTCAACATGGGCAATGATTGCAATGTTTCGAATATTTTGCATATAATACCTATTATTTGGCTGCAAAGGTACGAAAATAGGATTAGAAATATATGCTATACTCGCATTTTTTTCTTGTAAAACGTTGTGGGATATAAAGATAATGCCTATCTTTGCACGCTCAAAAGAATATTTACTATATCAAAATTCTAAAAATTATGTATTTAGACGCTGCTAAAAAGCAAGAAATCTTCGGAAAGTACGGGAAGTCTAACACTGATACTGGCTCAACTGAGGCGCAGATAGCTTTGTTTTCCTACCGTATTTCTCGTCTGACTGAGCACATGAAGCTCAACAGAAAAGATTATAGTACAGAGAGAGCCTTAACAATGTTGGTAGCTAAACGTCGTCGTTTGCTCGATTACTTGAAAGCTAAAGATATCACAAGATATCGTGCTATTGTTAAAGAACTCGGTTTGCGTAAGTAATCTACTTGCCGCGAAAAAATTGAAGAAGCCGTTTCTCATTATGAGGAACGGCTTTTTAGTTTCTCCCTTTTTCTATCGGATAGTCATATTTTCTTTGGTTATAATTGTGCTCATCTAAAGATTTTGTTATTTTTGCAACTTAATTATTATAATTTATCACCTTTGACAACTAAAATGCTTACAATATGGATACAAGTAAAATTGTAGGAGAGAAAATTAAGTCACTCCGCGAAGATAAATCAATAACCATAGAAGAATTGGCGCAGCGTTCTGGTTTGGCTATGGAACAGATTGAGCGTATCGAAAATAATATCGATATCCCTTCTCTTGCTCCGTTGATTAAGATTGCTCGTGTATTGGGTGTACGGCTGGGGACTTTCTTGGACGATCAGGACGAAGTGGGGCCGGTGGTATGCCGTAAGAAAGAGGCAAAAGACGCTATCAGCTTCTCCAATAATGCGATTCACTCACGCAAACACATGGAATACCATTCTTTGTCCAAATCGAAAGCCGACCGTCACATGGAGCCATTCATCATTGATGTAATGCCAACTGAAGATACTGACTTTGTTCTTTCTTCTCATGAGGGAGAGGAGTTTATCATGGTTATGGAAGGTATCATGGAAATCAGTTATGGAAAGAATACATACCTTCTGGAAGAAGGCGATAGTATTTATTATGACTCTATCGTTCCTCACCATGTACATGCTTACGAGGGACAGACTGCAAAGATTCTGGCAGTAGTTTATACACCGATTTGATGTTATGTAAGAACCAAGATTTAAGTATATCGTATGCAATTATTTGACCGTACTTTGGGACAGTGGCTGGAACACTGGGCTGAAGAGACTCCTGATAAGGAATATATCGTATATTCCGACCGCAATCTTCGATTTACCTGGAGCCAATTGAATCGTCGCGTAGATGATATGGCGAAAGGACTTATCGCCATTGGCGTGGAACGAGGCACCCACGTAGGTATCTGGGCTGCTAATGTTCCCGATTGGCTTACATTGCTTTATGCTTGTGCTAAGATTGGTGCCGTATATGTCACTGTGAACACGAACTATAAACAGTCAGAGTTGGAATATCTTTGCCGGAACTCGGATATGCACACACTTTGTATCGTAAATGGCGAGAAAGATAGTGATTTTGTGCAAATGACGTATACTATGCTTCCCGAATTGAAAACTTGCGAACGCGGGTATTTGAAAAGCGAACGTTTCCCATATATGAAAAATGTAGTATATGTCGGACAGGAGAAACATCGCGGAATGTATAACACGGCGGAAATCCTGTTGCTGGGAAATAATATCGAGGATAGTTGCCTAAATGAACTTAAAAGTAAAGTTGACTGTCACGATGTGGTAAATATGCAATATACATCAGGAACTACCGGTTTTCCGAAAGGGGTAATGCTTACACATTATAATATAGCTAACAATGGTTTCCTGACCGGTGAGCACATGAAGTTTACGGCAGATGATAAACTTTGTTGCTGTGTTCCGTTGTTCCATTGTTTCGGGGTTGTATTGGCCACCATGAACTGCCTGACTCATGGTTGCACGCAGGTAATGGTAGAGCGTTTTGATCCGTTGGTTGTGCTGGCTTCCATTCATAAAGAGCGTTGTACGGCGCTTTATGGAGTGCCTACTATGTTTATTGCCGAGTTGCATCATCCGATGTTCGACTTGTTTGATATGTCTTGTCTTCGTACAGGTATTATGGCAGGCTCTCTGTGTCCTGTTGAATTGATGAAACAGGTTGAGGAGAAGATGTATATGAAGGTGACCAGTGTATATGGTCTGACGGAAACGGCTCCCGGCATGACTGCCACCCGTATTGACGATTCATTTGATGTGCGTTGTAACACGGTTGGGCGCGATTTCGAATTTACGGAAGTGAAAGTCATTGATCCGGAAACAGATGAGGAATGTCCGGTGGGTGTACAGGGAGAAATGTGCAACCGTGGATATAACACCATGAAGGGGTATTATAAGAACCCGGAAGCTACGGCGGAAGTGCTTGATAAAAATAACTTCTTACACTCCGGCGATTTGGGTATTAAGGACGAAAACGGCAATTACCGCATCACCGGACGTATCAAGGATATGATTATTCGCGGTGGCGAAAATATTTATCCGCGTGAGATAGAAGAATTCCTTTATAAACTTGATGGAGTGAAGGATGTACAGGTTGCAGGTATTCCTTCTAAGAAGTATGGTGAGGCTGTTGGAGCGTTCATCATTTTACAGGAAGGTGTCACGATACAGGCGGAGGATGTACGTGACTTTTGCAGAAACAAGATTTCCCGTTACAAAATACCGAAATATATTTTCTTTGTGGACGAGTTTCCGATGACAGGTAGCGGAAAGATTCAGAAGTTCAGATTGAAGGATCTCGGTCTGAAACTTTGTAAGGAACAGGGAATTGAGATAATTTAGAGATCTTATAATTTAAGTCTTTATAGTTTAGACACACAAAAGTTTTTCATTATAAAAAACAGTGAACGGTGAACAAACTGTATTTAGGTTACAGGGAGTTCACCGTTTGCTATTTATATTGTTACCTTTATTCTGTTCTAATCAAATTTCTGCTATCGTGTAATTCTAAATAAAGTCGTCACCGAGTTGCATTTGGGCATCATTTACATATTTACGAATGGCATGTTCTTCATCCTTACGACAGATTAACAGCACGTTATTCGACTCAGCAATCAGGTATCCTTCCAAACCGTCGATTACGGCAAGTTTTCCTTTCGGAAGTACTACCATATTATCTTTGCTGTTATAGATAAGCGAATGGCATTTCAGAGTGACATTGCCATCCTGATCTCTTTCCGATAAATCGTAGAGTGATCCCCACGTTCCGAGATCCGACCAGCCGAAGTCTCCTAGAGATACATATACATTGTCTGCTTTTTCCATAATGCCGAAGTCGATAGATACATTGGGACATGCGGGGAAGTTTTCTTCGATAAATGCTTTTTCCTTCTCAGTGGCATAGATGTCTTTTCCCGGCGCTAATTTTGAAGCCAGTTCAGGTAGCAGATATTCGCAGGCTTTGATGATTGTATTTACGTTCCACATAAATAGACCGGAATTCCAATAAAACTCTCCACTTTCTACAAATACCTGGGCTAATTCCAGCTCCGGCTTTTCTGTGAATGTTTTCACTCTGTAGAAATTTTCTCCGGCAGGTTCGTCTATTTGTATATATCCATACCCTGTCTCTGGACGATTCGGCTTGATACCCAGTGTCAATAGTTTTTCGGAACGCGATACGAAGTTCAGCCCTTTTTCAATGGCAGCGAGAAATTCGTCTTCTTTCAGAATTAAATGATCGGAAGGAGCGACTACGACATTAGCGTTTGGATTTAATGCGCGAATGTGGTAGGAAGCCCATGCTATACAAGGAGCGGTGTTCCGTCTTGCCGGTTCCAGCAGAATCTGATCTTCGTTTACTTCAGGTAATTGTTCTTTCACTAAGTCCGCATACATTGCATTGGTGACAATGAAAATATTTTCTGTTGGAATAACTTTTTGGAAGCGGTCAAAAGTTTGTTGTAAAAGTGAACGCCCGGTCCCGAAGAAATCTAAAAACTGTTTGGGGAGTGTTTTACGGCTAAACGGCCAAAAACGGCTTCCGATACCCCCACCCATAATCACGCAATAATTATTCATGTTTGTCATGATAGTGACTCTATTTTAAATGTTTTTGCTAATGTACGGTTTATTCTCTGAATAGAGAAGTGTTTAAGATATGTTTTATTATTTTTTTCTCCTTTTTTTTGCCAAACTATTGTGGATTCAAAATAATGTCGTATCTTTGCACCGCAATTGAGAAATCAAGTATGCGCCCAGATGGCGGAATCGGTAGACGCGCTGGTCTCAAACACCAGTGGATTCACTTCCATCCCGGTTCGACCCCGGGTCTGGGTACGAATAAACCCTGATAATCACCTGATTATCAGGGTTTTCTGCTTTTATAGGGCGTACTAAATGTGTACTGAATGACGAATACAAAGAAAAGGTGTACTTTTATAGTTTTTCTCCCTGCGTCTTTATGATTTCTTAACTATTACCTTGTCTTTTCTTCCTTATTATTGCCGATGTTTTCGGGAAAAGTGAGATTCTTACCTTATATTTGTAGTAAGAACGTTTAAAGGCACACGATTATGGAAAATCATATAGAAACCAATTTCAGAGAAATACAGAAGATATTAGATAGTTGTATAGCGCATGACTATAAAACTAAAGTAGATGCACTATTTTTAAAACGTGAGTATTTGACGCAAGCCCAGCTAAAGGATTATTTGCGGCAAGAAATTTTCCGTGTGACTGAAAATATTGTAGCTATCCAACAAAAATACCGTGTCGTGCGTAACATTGTATTGGATATGGATATTCCCGATTTTTTGTGGGAAAGCGGTTATTTTGAGGACTTGAATTCTGATGAAAGAAAAAAGTATATCGGTTTCCGCTGCTCTGATTTTGATATGGATGCATATTTGCATGAACCGTCCTGTTATGATGGGCGGCTTCCCTATTTGTCCATTATCGTTAATCTTGTCGTGCTTTCCAAGTATTTGCGCTATCTGCAAGAACAGGAAAGCAATTACCATACAGATGCGGTTGCCATCCAAGAGCAAGCCTTGCCAAAAGAGAAAGAGGAAAGTGCAGATACTAATCCAACCAAGATTGTGGGCAAAAGCAATCCTTTCAAGTCCACGTTGAAAGCCAATGAAATCAAACTTCTGACCGACTGTGTGAATGAAGCGAATATGTTTACTACTACCGTCGGTGTCAAAATACTTACCGATTTTTTCAACTGCAAACTGAATGGGGTATTGAAAGTTAATAATACCCGTCTGTTAGCCTATCTTATGATGCAACTTAGCTGTTATAATTACATCGTTTATGAATGGCAGTCTGTCATAGCAAACAATAAGCTGATATTGAAGAAGATAAAAGGTGAACCGCTTACACGTACTGACCTGTCGAGTGCGACAGACCAAGCGAAAAACATCTATCCGAAGGGATATGAAATCATAGACAAATACATCAAACAACTGCAAAAAGGTTGAGCATAGATTGAACGCTCAAACAAAGGTCAATTAGACTTCATTTTCAAGCTCTTAACTTTGCCCCCGTTAACAAAAAAAACGAGGGTGCGCACCTTCATATTGTTTCACCTAAATTCCTAAACAATATGGAAAGAGATTTAGAGTTAAGAGTTTCCGAACTCGAAAAAATGTTGTTCCTTTCAAAGAACGTGCTTAGCTTCGATGAAGCGAGCAAGTTCTTGAACCTTTCAAAAAGTTACCTGTACAAGCTGACTTCGGGTAACTTGATACCCCATTACAAGCCGCAGGGCAAAATGCTTTATTTTGAGAAAGCGGAGTTGGAAGCATGGTTACGTCAGAACCCGGTCAAGACGCAGGCGCAGATAGAGCAGGAAGCGCAGAAGTATATCCTTAATCGTCCTCTAAAGAAATAACGGCTATGGAAAATAGAAAAGCGACAGAAGCCGGGCAGGACGTCACCATGCAGAAAGAGGATTTCGCAGCCCTTTGGAAAACCATTCATCTAAAGGTGACGGACACTTACGAAGTGCCGCCTGAAATACTTTGGGTGAACGGCTCTACCATTGGCACGCTGGGTAATTTCAGCGCATCCACAGGTAAAGCCAAGAGCAAAAAGACATTCAACATTTCCGCTATCGTTGCGGCAGCGTTGAAGAATGACGAGGTGCTGAAGTATTCGGCATACCTGCCACCGAACAAGCGGAAAATCCTCTATGTAGATACCGAACAAAGCAAATACCATTGCCACAAGGTCATGGAGCGTATTTTGCGGCTTGCCGGACTGCCTACCGACAAGGACAGGGACGATTTTGTATTCATCGTGCTAAGGGAGCAGACACCCGACAAGCGGAAACAGATTATCGGCTATATGCTTGAAAATATGCCCGATGTGGGACTGCTCATCATTGACGGAATCCGTGACTTGATGTATGACATCAACAGCCCCAGTGAATCAACCGACCTAATCAACCTCTTGATGCGCTGGTCAAGCGGATATAACCTGCATATCCACACTGTTCTACATTTGAACAAGGGGGATGACAACACAAGGGGGCATATCGGTACGGAACTGAACAACAAGGCTGAAACCGTCCTGCAAATCACGAAAAGCCAGCAGGACGGCAACATAAGCGAGGTAAAGGCGATGCACATACGTGACCGGGAGTTTGCCCCGTTCGCATTCCGTATCAACGACAGCGCATTGCCCGAAGCCGTGGACGGTTATGTATTCAAGCAGCCCAGCCAAGACAGGGGCTTTCCACTGGCAGAACTGACGGAGCAACAGCACAGGACAGCTTTGGAAAACGGTTTTGGCAAACAGGTTGTATATGGTTACGAGAATGTCCTAAAGACCTTGAAACAGGGTTATGCGAGTATCGGCTACAAGCGTGGACGCAATATCCATGTGGATTTGAACAAATTCCTTGTGAACAAGCGCATGATTGTGAAAGAGGGCAAGGGCTACCGCTATAATCCCGATTTCCATTATTAAAAGTCAGTTTGGTTTAGTCCGGGTGTATATATAAGCGGAACAGACTTACTATTTCCCTGTATTGGCAACAAGCAGGTTTAGTATGGTACGGGTATATATATAACGGACTAAACAGGACTGGTGCACTTTTCAACTATTTTTTAGTCCCCAAAAAAGAAAATGTTATGAATATCGAAGATGTGAAACAAATACCCATCGCAGACTATCTGCACAGTTTAGGCTACTCTCCTGTCAAGCAGCAGGGCAACGGCTTATGGTACAAATCACCGTTAAGGGAGGAACACGAACCGTCTTTCAAGGTGAACACTGACCGCAACCTTTGGTATGACTTTGGCGCAGGCAAGGGCGGTAACATCATTGCACTGGCAAAGGAACTCTATTGCTCCGACAGCCTGCCATACCTTTTAAACCGGATAGCGGAACAGACACCGCACGTCCGCCCGGTCAGTTTTTCTTTTCCCCAGCGTAGGACAGAACCGAGTTTCCAACATTTGGAAGTCCGTGACTTGACCCATCCGGCATTGCTCCGTTACTTGCAGGGACGGGGTATCAATATCGAACTGGCAAAAAGAGAATGTAAGGAACTCCACTTTACCAATAACGACAGACCGTTCTTTGCTATCGGTTTCCCGAACATGGCAGGAGGTTACGAGGTTCGCAATTCCTTTTTTAAGGGCTGCATTGCCCCGAAAGACATCACTCATATACGGCAGCAGGGAGAGCCGAGAGAGAAGTGTTTGGTATTCGAGGGTTTTATGGACTATCTTTCTTTCCTCACGCTCCGGATGAAGAACTGTCCGACCATGCCCGACCTTGACAGACAGGATTATGTCATACTCAACTCTACTGTCAATGTGCCGAAAGCCATTGACGTGCTGTACCCGTATGAACGCATCCACTGTATGCTTGACAATGACAAGGCAGGATATGAAGCGACACGGGCTATCGAATTGGAATACTCCTATCGTGTGCGCGACTTCTCGGACAATTACAGGGGGTATTCGGACTTGAACGATTACCTGTGCGGCAGGAAGCAGGAACAGAAGAACAGTACCAGCCAAGCGCAGGCGATAAAGCAGGAAACCGGACAACGTGCCGCCCCAAGACAGAAAAGGGGCAGGGGCATTTAGTCCGGCAGGATTACCAGCGGCAGGCGGTTTAATTTGGAGAGCAAGGTTATGTTTCGGTAAACCGAAACTACCTTGCTTTGCTTGATAGCAAAGAAAATTTCTCCCGTTGGTCGCAATTTTTAAGATACCATTTAAATGTAAAAAACTATGACGAATATAAAGGATAAGCCGGGGGGACGTCCGGCAAAGAAACGGATAGAGAAGCAGCAACGGGTAGTCAGCACGAAGCTGACCGAGTTGCAGTATTACGCCATCAGGAAGCGAGCCGGGGAAGCCGGATTGCGTGTCAGTGAGTATGTCCGGCAGGCGGTTGTTTCGGCAGAGGTCATACCCCGGCTGAACAGGCAGGATGCGGACACCATCCGCAAGCTGGCAGGGGAAGCCAACAACATCAACCAGTTGGCGCACCGGGCAAATGCCGGAGGTTTCGCACTGGTGGCGGTGGAACTGGTAAAACTCAAAAACAGGATTGTCGAAATTATAAACCAGTTGTCGGATGATTGGAAAAATAAAAAAGGGAAGCGGGTTTAAGGGCTGCGTGAACTATGTGTTGGGCAAGGAACAGGCGGCTTTGCTCCATGCAGACGGGGTACTGACAGAAAGCCGGGGAGATATAATCCGCAGCTTCTGTATGCAGACCGGGATGAATCCCGACTTGAAAAAGCCTGTCGGACATATTGCGCTAAGCTATTCCCCGGTGGACACACCCAAATTGACGGACGAGAAAATGATACAGCTTGCGAAGGAATATATGCGTGAGATGAAAATCACCGATACGCAGTATATCATCGTGCGCCATCAAGACCGGGAGCATCCGCACGTGCATATCGTGTTCAACCGTATAGACAACAACGGCAAGACCATTTCGGACAGGAACGATATGTACCGCAACGAGCAGGTATGCAAGAAGCTGAAAGCCAAACACGGGCTTTATT